>Ga0181525_10000001_pt1 | contig 290966 bp, 221 predicted proteins | sample PEATcosm2014_Bin_48_FD_121100 | JGI IMG/M metagenome (GOLD analysis project Ga0181525, IMG submission 121100) | Peatland microbial communities from MTU Mesocosm Facility, Houghton, MI, USA - PEATcosm2014_Bin06_10_metaG | ecosystem: Environmental > Terrestrial > Soil > Wetlands > Peat | place...
CGAGAAGGATGGCTACTTCTACGGCCGTGGATCGGGAGACATCAAAGACGGCGACGCGATCCTGATGACGGCGATGATTCGTTTGAAACAGGAAGGATTCAAGCCGGACCGCGACATTATTCTGGCGCTCACGGCGGACGAAGAAGGCGGCACGTCGAACGGCGTCGAGTGGCTGATCAAGAACCACCGCGGTTTGATTGACGCGGAATTCATTCTAAATCCTGACGCGGGCGATTTCGAGCTGGACAAAGGGAAGAAACTGCTCGTCGGCGTCCAGGCGGCGGAAAAACTTTATCAGGATTTCGATGTGAGGGTGACGAACCCGGGAGGCCACAGCTCGCTGCCGGGCAAGGAAAACGCAATCTACGAGCTTGCCGAAGGTCTAACCCGCCTCGAGCATTACCAATTTCCCTTCGAGCTCAGCGAAGTGACGCGAGAATACTTTAAGCGCGAAGCTGACATCGTGGGCGGCTCAACCGGAGCGGATATGAAAGCGATTCTTAAAACGCCGCCGGATGAGGCTGCCATCGCGCGGCTCTCGGAATCTCCTTTTTACAATGCGCGTATGCGCACAACCTGCGTCGCAACCAGGCTGGAGGGCGGCCACGCAAATAACGCCCTGCCGGGAATGGCACGCGCGAACGTCAATTGCCGTATTCTGCCGGGCCACACGCCTAATGAAGTCCAGGCGACGCTGGAGAAGGTGCTAGCCGACCCCAAAATTTCCGTGTCACAGATCACCTCGTCCGGATCAGGATTAAGATCCAATCCGCTTTCCACGCTTCAGCCCAACGTGATGAGTGCGATTGAAAAAGTCGCGGCGGAGATGTGGCCTGGCGTTCCGGTTGTTCCGGTGCTGGATGCGGGGGCCAGCGACGGAGCTATCTCGCGAGCTGCCGGCTTTCCCACCTACGGCATCCCCGGAGTGTTCATGGATGTGGATGATGATCGCTCCCACGGCCGCGATGAGCGAATTCGCGTCGCGTCATTTTACGAAGGCGTGGACTTTTACTATCGCTTGATCAAAACACTTTCTACACCCCAATAAATTTTGCAGCGGGAAGACTTGCGATGAGTCTGATGAGACGTTCGCTCCTGAAGGCCTCGCAGAGCCAATGGCTGCGCGAACATGCGCCGCGTTACGGTTTTATGAAGCGCACCGTGACGCGATTTATGCCGGGCGAGAATGTGGACGACGCGCTCGCTGCCGCGCGGACGCTGGCGTCGAACGGCATCGGCGCGGTGTTGACGCACCTTGGTGAAAACATCATCGATCGCGCGGAGGCGGAAGAAGTTACGAAGCATTATTTGGACCTCTCGGATCGAATTCGCGCTGCGAACCTGCGCCCCGAAGTATCCGTAAAACTTACGCAGCTCGGCATGGATCTCGATCGCGAATTTTGTTACTCCAATCTCGTTACGCTGATCGAACGCACGCCCGCGGAAAAAACTCTCTGGATTGACATCGAGCAAAGCCCCTACGTGGACGCCACCCTCGAGCTCTATCGCCTCGCGCGCAAAGCTTATGCAAACGTCGGCGTGTGCGTACAGGCATATCTCTATCGCACCGAAAGAGATCTGGATTCGCTAATATCGATCGGCGGTGCTGTCCGTCTGGTGAAGGGTGCCTACAACGAACCTGCCGAAATAGCTTTCCCGCGGAAGAAGGATGTGGACGAGAATTACTTTCATCTCGCGCAACGCTTGCTAAGCCCTGAATCGCGCAAGATGCGGGTACGAGCGGCGATGGCCACGCATGACCGCGCGCTGATCAAGAAGATTGCTGAATGGAGCGCATCGCAGGGGATTCCAAAAGCTCAACTCGAATTCCAGATGCTTTACGGCATCCAGCGCGCCGAACAATTGCGGCTCGTTCGTGAAGGCTACCGCTGTAATGTCCTGATTTCCTACGGATCTTTCTGGTTTCCCTGGTTCATGCGCCGCCTCGCCGAGCGGCCCGCCAACGTACTGTTCCTCGCCCGCAATTTCTTTTCAGCTTAGTGGCCCGGCGCTTAACGCGTGCGTTCGTCTTTTTCGACTTTACCGTCGCGCAGGCGGATGACGCGGTGTGCATTCGCGGCGATGTCGGGCTCGTGCGTAACCAGTATGATGGTATTGCCTTGATCGTGCAGCCGGGCAAACAGTGCCATGATTTCTTCGCCGGTCTGCGAGTCCAGGTTCCCAGTCGGCTCATCTGCCAGAAGAATCGAGGGCGTGTTGACGAGAGCGCGCGCGATGGCTACACGTTGCCGCTGCCCGCCGGAAAGTTCGTTGGGCTTGTGCATCATGCGATCGGCGAGGTCCACTTGACTCAAGGCCTTTTTAGCGCGTCCCAGGCGTTCTTCGGAAGGCGTGCCGTTGTAAATCATAGGCAGCTCAACGTTGTGGAGCGCAGTCGCGCGCGCAAGTAAATTAAATGTCTGGAAGACGAACCCAATCTCTTTGTTGCGTATGTATGCTAGCTCGTCATCGTCGAGCTGGCTGACCAGCCGGCCCGCCAGCCAGTAACTGCCCTTGGTCGGCGTGTCCAGGCAGCCAATCAAATTCATAAGCGTGGATTTCCCCGAACCCGATGGCCCCATGATGGCGACATACTCGCCTTTGTGAATTTCAATGCTCACGCCGCGCAGAGCATGCAATAGCTCCGCGCCCATTTCGTACGTCTTCCAAAGGTCTTCGGTTTGAATAACTACGCCGCTATCAACCAGGTCCTTGCGGTAACTCTGCGGAGCGATGATCTCTTCCACGGCCATGCGCAATGTGCTCCTGAATTCAGCTCAACTAGGTCGATGACTCTTCGCGTTTAGGCGCCGAGTTGTCCACCTTCACCGCAGCGCCGGGCCGCAGTGTGCGAAGCGCCTTGTAGCTTCCAATCACAATTTCGTCGCCATCCTTCAGCCCGCTGGTAACTTCAATATCGGTAACGCCCGCGATGCCTGTCTGCACCGGAACGAACTCTGCCTTCTTCTGGCGGATGACAAAAACCCCCTGAATGTCGGTCTTTTTGGAATCACCATTCGCCCCTGTTGATGGCTTGGAAGCCGCGAGAGTGACGTCGCTCGCCTTCTTGCCGGGCTTCGCTTCTTCGAGTTCCTTTTCCGTCCGCACCGCCAGCGCCTGAATGGGAATGGTCAGTGCATCTTTTTTCTCCGCAGTCTGAATCTTGGCGGTGGCCGAAAGGCCCGGCCGGAGCGCCTCGGGTGGATTATCCACGGTGACCACGACTTTGAAATCGCGAGCTTCCTGGGTATTCGCAGTCGTTTGCGTAGTGGCCGCCTGTCCAGAGGAACGCAGAATGGCTAGCTCACCCACTTGAGTTACGTGGCCTTTGAACGTCTTGCCCGGAAGCGCGTCAATCGTCACTTCGGCAGGCTGGTTCTCTCGCACATTCGTGATGTCGGTTTCGTCGACTTTCACCTCGGCGGTGACGACGCTCATGTCGGAAATAGTCATCAGGTTACTGCCTTCGGCGTTCTGAATGCCGGGTACGACGTTTTCCCCAACGCGTACAGCAATGTAGCTCACGATCCCGTCGATGGGCGCAGTATAGGTGGTCTTACGAAGGATGTCCTTTGTGTGCTTCAGCACCGCCTGGTTCTGATTCATGTTGTCGCGCGACTGATCTCGGGCCGCGCGCGCTTGTTCGACCTGTGCTTTGGAGGCGTTGAGTGCAGCCACGGCGCTGTCGTAAGTCGCTTTATTTGCGTCAAACTCCTGCTTGGCTATGAGCTGTTCTTTGTAGAGCTCTTGCGTGCGCTGCCAGTCGAATTTGGCTTTCTCCAGGTCAGCCTCGCGCTGAGCCAGCGTCGCCACTGCCGAGTCGTAACTCGCCGCGGCCACACGCATGCCCGCCTCGGTGGAGCTGATGCTGGCTTCCTGGGCCTGAACGTCCGCGGCCGGCTGGATGTTCTCCAAGTGCAGAAGAATGTCGCCCTTCTTCACGTGGTCGCCCTCTTTCACCACAATATCGGTAATCTTCCCGATGCCTTCACCGAGGACGTTTGTATAGTTCTTTGGCCTAACTTCGCCGGAAGCGGTTACGACCGAGGTCAGGTCCTGCTTTACAACCTTGCCGGTCTGCACCTGCACGACACCCTTGTTCGCCTGATAGACGCTGTACCACGCGATACCACCAAGGACGACCACAGCAGCCACACCGATTAACACCTTTTGCCAGGTTTTCATTGCATCAACCTTTATGTCTTCTAATCACGGAGTGCAGTCTCCGCCACACTATTCCATACGTCCGAAGGGACCGGAATGTTTCCGGATTAGACGAAGGTAAAGAGATAAAGACAGTTAGCTACATTAATCTTCGGGCTCTTTCAATCTCTCTTTCTGGTTCCAACGACATCTTCCGCTACCCTGCGATGGCCAATTGGCCTAACTGCCGCTAACTTGGCCCTTTACTCGAAGGATCGCTAGTCTATCCATAAGACTACCATTCTAGGTGTTTTTAGCATGGAGAAAAAATACTATCTCGGCCTTGCGGCCATCTGCGAACGCCGCTAACGAATCCAGTTCCCCACACGCAGCCGCCTTAAGCTTCCGAACCTCTCCAGCCATGGAAACCCCCGAAAACCCCAGGCAACCCGGCCCGGCCCAGCGTGCTCATATCCTGTACGGGGTGAACCGCATTGACCTGTACCTATGGACAGGTTAGAATTTCTAACCAATCAAAGGGGAAATGGTTTTTTATGGGCCGTTACGTCAGAGTGTATCTATTGGCGACTTTAGCTGTCGGTTTAGGACTGGCTCCGCTCGCCTTCGGGCAGGGCGAATCTCAAGCCCAGCAACAGACCCAACCTGACCAAAATTCGGCCAAAAAGTCCGGGAAACAAAAAGCTAAAAGCGATAAAGAACTTCGAAAGGAACTCGACTCCCAATACCGGAAATGGCTTGACGAGGACGTCGTCTACATCATATCCCCGGAAGAGCGCAGCGCATTCCTTCACCTTGCTACCAACGAAGAGCGTGAGCAATTCATAGAGCAATTCTGGCAGCGTCGCAATCCCGACCCTGACTCGGCCGACAACACTTTCAAAGAAGAACATTACCGACGGATCGCATATGCCAACGAACACTATTCCTCTGGCATACCGGGCTGGAAAGCTGACCGAGGACGCATTTACATCATGTGGGGCGCGCCCGATGAGATTGATTCGCATCCAGCGGGCGGCACTTACAGTCGGCCCTCCGAGGAAGGAGGAGGAGAGACTTCCACCTATCCGTTCGAAGATTGGCGTTATCGCTACCTGGAAGGCATAGGCGAAAACGTTGAACTCGAGTTTGTGGACCCGACGATGAGCGGTGAATATCATCTCACCATCGACCCAAGCGAGAAGGACGCACTTCTCATGGTCCCAGGGGCCGGCCTCACACAAATGGAATCTATGGGATTGGCTAGTAAGACCAGCCGGTTCAATAACACGGACGGTACCCACGATGCTGCCGCCCTTGGAATGACGCCTGAGACCATGAATGAATTTACTCGCCTGGACCTCTACAGCAAGATCCAGCAAGCGCCTCCTGTAAAATTCAAGGATTTGGAAGCTGTAGTGACTTCTCGGCTCGTGCGTGATCAGGTGAAGTTCGATTACCGCTTTTATTTCTTGCGCATCACGTCTGAGACGGTTCTGGTTCCCATTACCGTGCAGATACCTACGCGACAGTTGAGTTTTCAAGAAAAATCGGGAGTGGATTCTGCCACTGTGAATCTGTTCGGGCGCATCAGCACGCTCAGCGGCCGAATCGTGCAAACCTTTGAGGACACGGTCAAACGCGATGTTCCGGCAGCCTTACTGCAACAGGCCCAGTCCGTCCCTTCGATTTATCAGAAGGCCGTGCCGCTGAGCCCCGGTCTCTACCGCCTCGATATCGTGCTGAAGGACGTAAACAACGGAAACGTGGGCGTGGTAAATACTCGGCTCGCCGTTCCGCGATTTGAAGACGACCATTTGTCGTCGAGTTCTCTGATTCTTGCCGATCAAATATCGCCCGTCTCAGCGAAAGATATCGGGCTCGGCCAATTTGTCTTGGGCGACGTCAAGGTTCGCCCGAAGCTTGACGCCGCGTTCGCAGCTGCCGACGGAATGGGCGTTTTCCTGCAGATCTACAACCTGAAAGTGGATGACAAAACTCACAAATCGGACGCTTCAGTGCAGTATCGCGTCATGAAAGATAAGGCTACTGAGCCGGTACTGAAATTTGATATTCCGAAGGATAAATTGCCCGAGCACGGCGAAGAATTGACCTTGGAGAACATCATTACGCTGGGGTCCTTGGCGCCCGGAGCGTACAAGCTTGAAGTGGCGGTAACCGATAATCTCACTAAGCAGACGATTACGCCGGCGATGGATTTTACGGTGAAAGCTCCGTCGGCACCAGCGACTGCGCAGAGGAGGTGACGTGGGGAGCTTGCGAGTGATTCGCTCATCCATTTTCGGTATGGTTCTCTGCCTGCTCCCGCTAGCAGCCGTCGCCGCCCCGAATTCGGGCAAGATTTCGGGTGTGGTACTCGACTCTACCGGAACGCCTCAGATGGGCGCCACGATCTCTGTTAGCTCGGATCAGCTCCTCGGCGGCTCGTCCGTCGAGTTGCTCACCAACGATCGCGGTCGATTTTCCAGCGCACTGCTGCCCTCAGGCACCTACTCGATAAAAGTGACTCTGGCTGGGTTTCTCCCAGTCATGGAAGAGCATGTTCTGGTGAATGATGAGCGCACCACCCTGCTCGAAATCGTTCTTGGGTCGGTATTCTCCTCGCTTGAAAAACTACAACGCCAGCCTGATCAACCAATCGCTTCGGACGAGTGGACCTGGGTGCTTCGAAGCGCCGCGGCCACCCGGCCGGTCCTTCGATGGCAAGACGATGGTGAAATATTCGGTCTTCCACCTCGCCAGTTTGAAACGGCGCAAAATCAAGCCGGGCGCGTGCGTCTGGAACTGACTTCGGGTTCAGATCATCCGGGATCGGTTTCCAATCCGTCGGATTCGCCGGGAACCGCTCTTGTATATGACATTTCTCTCGGCGGTCATGAACAGCTTTTGGTTGCCAGCCAGTTCAGCTACGAGAACGGGGCCTATTCCGGTGGCTTGGCTACTCAATGGATACCCTCAGGCGAACAGGGCGTCGGGCCAGTAACCACCCTGCTGATTCGCGAATCGCGCCTGGGCCCCGACGGGCCTACATTTCGCGGATTGCGGATGTCGTTTGACAATTCGTTTGCCATCGGAGATCGAATCAGCCTTCGTTACGGTTCGGATTTCGTGATGGCGGGTCTCGACGGCACGACAGCAGCCGTACGGCCACGCGCGGAAATAGCCATGCAGCTGACTCCAACTTGGCAGGCTTCTATTCTCGCCGCCGCCAATGGATGGCAGGATCCTGCTGGAGATCAAAGCACGCTGCAATCTGCCCTGAATACGCTCGATCAATTTCCGATAGTTTTGATGCGTGACGGACATACCGTTCTTGAAAATGGCTTGCACGAAGAATTGGCTATTGAACATGCGTTCAATAAGAATGCCAGTCTTACCGTGGCTGTGTTCAACGACCGTTCGACGCACACGGCGGTATTCGGGCACGGGTCTGTTACCGGCCCGGATTATTTACAGGACTTTGTCTCGAATGTCTTCGCCTATGACGCCGGTGATTCGGGCTCGCTAGGGACCCGTGTCGCTTATCACCAAAAGTTTACGGACAATGTTTCTGCAACGATTCTCTACGAATATGCCGGAGCACTATCGCCGACTGAGGAGCCTTCGCAAGCAGCCTTGAGAAACCAGTTGGCGATGCGCTATCGTCAAAGCGCAGGCGGACGCCTTACCGCACGGGTACCCCACATCGGGACAAAGCTTACGGCTGGGTACAAATGGATCAACGGTCCGGTCGTCTCCGCGATGGATCCTTACGGCGAGTCTCTTTATCACCTCGATCCCTATTTGAGCCTTGGGATTCATCAGCCGCTTCCGAGGTTTATCCCAGGCCACGCGGAATTCCTCGCTGATTGCGGTAACCTCTTTGCGCAAGGGTACGTTCCCTTGGCTACTCCGGACGGTCGAGTTGTCCTGATCCCCACCTACCGATATCTCCGCGGTGGGCTTAGCTTTCAGTTCTAGCTGGTGGTAAGCTACCGGAAACGGGAAGATGCCTCCCACAAATAGGATTGCTATAGTTTCTTCGGCCGGAAGCTCCCGTAAGTTTATAAAAATAAAGGGCATATGATTAATAGAATCTGCAGTTTACTGGAAGCTGACGTGCTTGCGTTAAATCAGCCTCTAGGCTGAGGTTATGGGTGTGGCTGGATGAACGATAGTCTCCGAATGCGGCTCGGCGCAGTCCTTCTGGCACTCTTGACTCTTTCGGCGGTAGTCTTTGCCGTTTTGAACTTCCAGCAGCGCTCGCGGTTTGTTCTTCCCGATGATGGCGTCACCTGGATGGATACGTCCCAGGGTGTCATTGCTTGGCACGTTGTCGCTGACTCGCCTGCCGCGAGAGCCGGCATCCGGGAGAACGACACTGTTGAGTCGGTCCGCGGCGTCACCATTCATCGCGCGACGGACGTTACCCGAGTCTTGTTTCATGTGGGACCGTGGGCTGAAGTGCACTACCAGATGCACCGCGGAGGAGCCGCCTTTGAGACCCGCCTGGTCACTGCGCCACAGGACAATTCGTCCTCGATAGAGAATTACCTCCGCATAACGGCGCTACTATATCTCTTCATCGGGCTGTTCATCTTCGTCCGCCGTTGGAACGCGCCGCGCGCGATTCACTTTTACGTTTTCTGCTTGTCCTCCTTTATTCTGTACAGTTTCCATTACACCGGAAAACTGAATTCTTTCGACCAAACGATTTACTGGGCCAACGTGGTTGCGCTGCTCCTGCAGCCGGCTTTGCTCGTTCACTTTGCGCTCGTATTCCCGGAGCGCCGCGGAACTCTATGGCCGAAGCTGGCCGCCACCTACACTCTGCCGGCCTTGCTTCTAACCCTGCATATTTTCATCGCCAGCGGGACGTTGAATTTTCTGCCCGCCTTCAGCACGCGATACTGGCTGGATAAAGTAGAACAGGCCAACCTCGGGATTTATTTCCTGCTTGCGGCCACCATTTTCCTTTTCAGCTACCGTCGCGCTCCCAGCGGCGTTTTGCGGCAACAATTAAAGTGGGTTACCGGCGGGACGTTCGCCGGCTCGTTGCCCTTTCTCCTGTTCTATATCGTGCCTTACGTTCTGGGCATCGTCCCGGCGCCGTGGATGAAGCTCTCGGTCTTTTCCCTGGCGCTCATTCCGCTGTGCTTTGGCTACGCCATCATCCGATACCGTTTGATGGACGTTGACATCATCTTCAAGCGCGGACTCGCTTACACCTTTGCCACTGCTGCGGTCGTCGGCATTTATTTCGCGGGCATCGCGCTAATCGGCGAAACCTTTCACACTCGCTGGCCCACCGGTCCAGCCGGCGGAGTTATCGCAATCGTCGTTGCTGCATTCCTGTTTGAGCCCGTGCGGGGATGGGTCCAGACGCGCCTCGACCGTTTCTTCTATCGCGACCGCCTCAATTACCGCCGCACGCTCATCGAGTTCGGACGCGCGCTCACCAACGAAGTTCGCCTTGAACCCTTGGTCGGCTCCGTGCTCGACCGCGTTTCGCAAACCCTGCTGGTGGATCGCCTCGCAATATTTCTCGAAGATCCCGCGCATCCGGCCCGGTTCGTCCTCTCGCGTTCTATGGGACTGCGCCCTGAAGGTCCGCTCGATCTGTCATTCCTCGACCCCGCGCGTCCTGCTCTCGAGCGCGGCTGTATGTTCTTTGAATCTGCGCGCTCGGCAAACCAGGAGTCCGACTCCGTTCGTCGCACGCTCGAAGAGCTCGATCTGAATTATTTCATCGCTTGCCGCTTCCGCGACCGCACCGTCGCGATTCTGGGCCTGGGCAAAACGGTCGATGGTGATTATCTCTCCACTGACGACCTCGAGTTGCTGTCCACCATCGCGGGTTACGTGGCCATCGCCATCGAAAATGCGCGGCTCTATCAATCCCTCGAGCAAAAAGCTATGCAGATAGAGCGGCTGAAGGATTTCAGCGAGAACATTGTCGAATCGCTGAATATCGGCGTGCTCACCGTCGATCTCGAAGATTGCATCGAATCCTGGAATCCCCAGCTTGAGGATTTGCTCGCCATTCCGCGTCGTGAAGCGCTGCACCGTCACCTGCAGGACGTTCTCCCCCAGGATCTGGTGGCCGAAATTTCTTCGCGCGCGGCGAGCGACCGCGTTTCTGGAATATACAAATTCCATTTGAACACACCGGCCGGCCGCCGTCTGGTGATCAACGCCTCGATCGCGCCGCTGGTTGGAAAAAACGGCGCCCGCCTCGGCCGGCTCATTCTGCTTGACGACATCACCCAGCGCGTGCGCCTCGAAGAGCAAATGGTGCAGACCGAAAAACTTACTTCGCTCGGCTTGCTGGCGGCCGGTGTAGCACACGAAGTGAACACGCCGCTCGCCGTGATTTCGAATTACATCCAGATGCTCGCGAAACAGATTCCCGCCGACGATCCGCGCCAGAAGACAATCGAAAGGATCGTAAAGCAAACCTTCCGTGCCAGCGAAATCGTCAACAACTTGCTTAATTTCTCGCGGACCGGGGCGGCCGAATTCGTGGAAGTGAATCTGAACTCCGTTTTGGAAGAGACTCTCACCTTGGTCCAGCATCCGTTCAAGACCGCGCAGGTGAACGTCATCAAGAATTATACGGAGGAGCTGCCGCCCGTTCTTGGTTCCATCACGCGTCTTCAGCAGGTATTTCTCAACCTGTTTATGAACGCGCGCGACGCGATGCCGAGCGGAGGCATGCTGGAAGTGCGCACGGGCGCGCACAATGGCTCGGTTGCAGTCGAAGTCACCGATACCGGATTGGGCATTCCAGCCGAAAACCTGCATCGTATTTTTGACCCGTTTTTTACCACCAAGGCCACCGGACGCGGCACCGGATTAGGGCTTTCAGTCAGCTACGGCATCATAAAAGAGCACGCGGGCAAAGTTGACGTGCGCTCAACACCGGGCAAGGGAACCTCCTTCCGGCTGGAATTTCCCGTGGCTAGGAAAACTGTTCATGCCTAGAGGGTCCATTCTTGTTATCGATGATGAAGTGGAAATTCGCGAAGGACTCGAAGCCCTTCTCACTTCTGAAAGTTTCCAGGTAACCCTCGCGGAAACCGGAGAAGCAGGCCTTCGGCAACTCGAAGACCATCCGTTCGATCTCATGTTGCTCGACGTCAGCCTGCCGGATCGCAACGGCCTCGAGTTGCTGCGGGAAATCAGGCGGCGGGATCCGCAACTCGCCATCATCTTGATCACCGCTTACGGCTCAATCGATATGGCCCGGGCGGCATTCAAAGGCGGGGCGCAGGATTTCATCACCAAGCCGTGGTCCAACGACGAACTCATCGCGCAGGTCTCCCTCGCGATCGAGGGCCGCAGGCTGCGCGACGAAAACGTCCAGCTCAAGCGCGCGCTCAAGCAGCGCTATAATTTTCCAAACATCGTCGGCAAGAGCGAAAAGATGCAGAAGGTGCTTGACCTTGTCACGCAGGTCGCGCCCTCACGCTCAACCGTCTTGATCTCCGGTGAAAGCGGCACCGGCAAAGAAGTATTTGCCAAGGCCATCCATTCCGCCTCCACGCGCGCGGACAAGCCGTTTATCCCCATCAATACTGGGTCGATTCCAGGCGACCTTCTCGAATCGCAGCTTTTCGGCCATGTGAAGGGCGCATTCACCAGCGCCATTGCCTCGAAGAAGGGCTTGTTCGAAGTCGCCGATCAAGGCACCATTTTTTTTGACGAGATTTCTACTATCACTCCGGAAACACAAGCCAAACTATTGCGCGTGATTCAGGAACGCGAATTCATGCGACTCGGCGGCACCGAAACCATTAAAGTAGACGTTCGCATCCTCGCGGCGTCCAACGAGGATTTGAACAAGCTTGTTCGCGAAGGCCGTTTCCGTGAGGATTTGTTTCATCGCTTGAACGTTATTTCTCTGCATTTGCCTCCGCTTCGAGAGCGCAAAGAAGACATTCCTTTGCTGATCGAACGCTTTCTGAAGCAATTCTGCCAGGAAAATGAAAAGCCCCCTCGCGTCTTCACTCATGCCGCGATGAAACTGCTCATGGATTACGATTGGCCTGGCAATGTCCGCGAGCTCGAGAATGTCGTCGAACGAGCCATCGTGCTTTCAACGCAGGAAGCTATGGACGCCGATATTCTGCCGGAAAGTGTGCGCACGCGCGAGATCATCAAGGGCGTCCGCTTGCAGCTCGCCGAGTTCTTGCCCCCTATGCCGGGCGAGCCGGGCGGAAACGCCGCTTCGCCATCGCTTTTCGAGATCCTCGAGGAAGTAGAACGCCGGATCATTGTCGATATGCTGGAGCGTACGAATTGGAACCAGACCGAAGCTGCCGAGCGTTTTCAGGTTCCGCTCTCCACGCTCAATCAGAAAATCAAGCGCCTAGGCATCGAAACACGCCGCCGCACAACCTCGGTTCGCGGCGCCGCCGCGGGCTTTGGCGAGGATCCCGCCGAATTCCTGGCAGGAAAGTAAACGAAGACGCGGAAGAACTTCAGATAAGCCACAGTGAACGGATTAATTTAGGAAACTAGGGCACGGCCGGCAATATTTCCCAGGATTCGATAGGGCGCGGACTCCAGCGCGACGAGCGCTTTTGGCGGAATCAAGAATGTCTGCTCGATAGCATATTGCCCGGACATTACCGCGTGCGCGACACAATCTGTAAAGACAATCCAGGTAGCCTGCGGAGGAAATTCCAACTGCGTCTTCGGGCAATTTCTTTGAAACTCCCCGTTCTCTTTCAAGAAATCATGGAAACGAATCATGAACATATCGTAGGGTGTGCGTCCGATCACGCCGATTCCCAGCTTGGTGCCCAAGTCTCGAACCGTACGGCTCAAAAACGAATTATCTTCGGCGATATCCTGCAACCCTGCTCCGCCGGCATATCGGCGGGCGAGCACCTCGAACGCTTCGGTGGTCTGCCAAATGCGCGGTTTTGACGGATTCAGATTCGTGAACACGCGCAAGATTCGCGCACCGTACGTTGGACGGCTGGGAAATGCGTCAACATGCAGAAGATCGTTGCGCTTGTGCAGCGGTAAGTCGCGGCCTTCCTCTTCGAGGGGACGAAAACTCGCGAAATCCAGGTTCCACTTGCCGGCGTAGGGAGCCAGAAATTTCGCCAGGAACTCTGTCACCTGAGCGCTGTAATTCCGCATAATCGAGTGCAGGCGATTCACAGTGACGCTGTCGCCCGGCGCTCCGCGTAACAGGTCTTCGCCCGGGCGGTACGACACGTTCTTGTGCATTCGCATCTCAGACCATTGCTGCTGAAGGAGAAATTGCTGGTCGCTCGCTGGCAGCTCAAAGGGCGGCTCGCGAAAGAAAAGTATCTGGCCGCGCTCCAGCATTTCGCAGTAAGCGCGAGCGCGGGCCTCGTGCTGCTCGGCACCGACCCAGCCCTTGGAGCGCTTGTAGTCCTCCACCAGAATCCACGGTACGTTTTGAGTTGCGCTCTTCTTCATTTAACTCTTCGCAGGTTCCGGACGCTTGTAGCCGCGGGGCAGCAACGTGGTGCTCAGGTCCAGACCGGACAGGTTCACTCCCTCAAGATCCGTCTCGCGCAGGACCGTGGTCTTCAGGTCCGCGCCGGTAAAATCCGCTCCGCGAATTTCAGCCAGACGGAAATTCGACGCCACAAAATTTGCGCCACGCAGCACGGCCCGCCGCAAATCTGCCCGAAAAAGTTCCGCGCCTCCGACCTTGGCTTCCGTTAGGTCCGCATCGCTTAAATCGGCTTCGGTCAAATCAGCTTTGCGCATATCCGCCCGGCGCAGTTTCGCTTTGCTTAGATTCGCGGACGACAGCCTGGCCTCATGCAAATTTGCGCCTTCCAGATTCGCTCCGTGGAAGTCCACTAGATCGAGATTCTCGTGTTCCAGATTCACGCGCGAGAGATTAGCGCCGGACAAATCCGCCCGAGTGCCCGTTTCGTCTCCGCGTACAAAGCGCCGATGCGACTCGAGTATTTCCGAGACGAGCCTGCCGTTGTGTTTTATGTTTTTGGGGGATCTCATCTTCGCCGTGAATGTGAATTGCTAACGCACGTTCCTTGTTTTCTAAGTATAGCATGGCGCTTACCGCGTCAGATTGTTAGTCACTTGCGAATTTGTGGTACCGTCGAAGTGTGAGCAATCCTATGCAGTCTTCGCTCGCCAGCTCTCGCCGATCCGGAATTGTGATTTTTGCCGCCTCAGTCTTCAGCGCATTGTTCCCGGTCTGTGTTTTCCTTTGCTCGCTGGACGCCGCAGCTCAGCAGAGGCAAGACACTCCCGGAGATGAAATAATCGCAAATCTTGCAGCGGGACGGGTCATCATGGCGGTTGTCAAAGATGCCATTCTAATCGCCACCGTTGAAAATCCAATCGAACCTCAGACCCGCCTGCCGGCGCCGGTCGAGCTCAGTTCAAGGCGCGCCGGAGTCTTTCTTGGCGCCGTCGAATGGATTTCGCCATCCTCACAAGTGGAATTTGCCCGCCTGGACAAAGATCTGCCGCACCTTCACGGTAAGACTGCCTCGCTAACTCCGCACCTGCAGCAAGCTCAACCGAACGCCGAGGCTGCTGACATCGATTCGATTGGCCACGGTGTCACCGAGCGCCTGAATGAAATTGCAAAAAACCTTCACGGCAAAATAACGTTGCCCCCGAATGAGCCCCTTGCGGAGCTGATTCTCGCGGATTACATGGAAAACTACGGCCCGGAAATTTGGCAACTGACTTTTACGCTTCAGCAATCCATGCAGCGCGAAGATTATTTCGACACCCACGTTCCCCTGCCGCGATACGTTCAATTGTGGCCTCCAGAGAAAGGCCAACCCCACACTCTCGTCGAGTTTCGGTATCCGCCGGAAAACGCTGCGCCTTCGCTGCTTGATCTGCTTCGAAACAAAGATGCTGGCATCGAGAAACTTTGTTCTTCAGACGCCAAAATGCGGGAAGTGCGGGACCGTTTCCTGCAGGGCGAAAGCAACAAAATCCTCGCGGTGGATGCGATTCAGTTCCTGCGCTCCGCCCTCAGCATCACTTCGTCGCCGAACTCGCGCGAGACGATTGCCACTATCGGCGTCGAATCAGGTTTCCAGTGGATTCTCCAGCCCCCGCCGGAACCGAAAAAGCCCGGACAAGAACAAGAAAGAAAACGCGAGGATGGCGCTCCTTCGCTTTTGCACCCCAGCTTCTGAGTGAACACTCGTTATTTCTTGTCAGCGAGCTGTTGCTTTAAACGCGCATTTTTTTCACTCACCGAACGCTCGAGTTCCTGTTTGTGCGCGACCAATTTGCCCGCAATTTCGGGGTTCGATAGTCCCAAAATTTCCGCGGCGAATATCGCGGAGTTTACTGCCCCAGCCTTGTCAATTGCCATGGTCGCCACAGGAATCCCGCCGGGCATCTGCACCGTCGATAGCAATGCATCGAGTCCATTCAACGAGCTCGTTCCCATCGGAACTCCGATCACGGGCAATGTTGTGTTTGCCGCGATCACTCCAGCCAGGTGCGCCGCCGCGCCCGCTGCAGCGATTAAAACCTTCAGCCCGCGTTTCAAGGCTGTGGTGGCATATTCATGGGCGCGCACCGGCGTGCGATGCGCGGACATCACCTCCAATTCGTACGGAATCCCGAACTTCTCAAGCGTCTTCGCCGCCTCGCTCATTACCGGAAAATCCGTGTCCGACCCCATCAGAATTCCGACGAGCGCCCCGCCTTCTTTTGTGTTTTCCTTAGCCACCGGATAATCTCCCTGGTCCAGATTTATTAATCAACATTTGCATCCACTCACGACAAATCCCGCTTCTATTCGGACGTCCCTAACAACTACATCACGCGTTCCGTCCCTCCGCCGCAGCCTTAGACGGCGCCCTTGGGCCTATGTCCCGTCGATCATGCGCCCATCGATTCGGAGCTTACTCGCCGCTTCATATGCAATCTTGGAAGCTGCGGACAAATCCTTGCCCACCGCTCCTACGCTCAGAATTCGTCCCCCAGCGGTGTAGAACTTTTCCCCCTCCCGACGAGTGCCTGCATGGAAGATCGTTGCACCCGGGACACTCGCAGCCGCTTCCAGTCCAAAAATCTCTTTCCCTATAATCGGTTTCTCAGGATAGCCCTCCGACGCCACCACCACGCAAATGCTTGCGCCATTCGAGGATTTTGCCTGCACCGCCGCGAGTTTTCCGCTAGCCGCATGCGCGCAGGCTTCGGCGAAATCAAAGTCTGCCCGGAGCAAGATTGCTTGTGTCTCGGGATCTCCAAGTCGGCAGTTGTATTCCAGCACCTTCGGGCCATCTGAAGTAAGCATCAATCCAAAATAAAGAAACCCGCAGTAGTTCATCGCTTCTTTTTGCAAGCCCGCCAGAGTCGGCTTCACAATCGTCTCGAGAATTTTACTCTCCAGCTCTGGCGGCAAAATATCAGCGCTTGAAAAAGCTCCCATGCCCCCTGTGTTCGGGCCTTGATCGTTGTCAAAGGCGCGTTTGTGATCGCGCGTCGGAGCCAAAGAAACAAAATTCTTTCCATCCATCAGGATGATGTAGGAGAGTTCGCGTCCCGCAAGTCCTTCTTCAAACAAAACTTGCTTGCCCGCATCGCCGAACTCGTTTTTCTCCATCAGGCGGTCGATGAAAGCTGCTGCTTCGTCAGGCGACGAAGTCACCAGCACTCCCTTTCCCGCGCACAGTCCATCAGCTTTCACAACTAGAGGCCAATCAACAGAACACAGGGCGGTATAAGCGTCTATCGGCGAATCGTAAATGCCGTATGTGGAAGCTGTAGGGATTCTGAAGCGTTCCATGAATTTCTTGGCGAAAACTTTGCTTCCTTCTAGTTGCGCCGCCTTCTGTGGCGGCCCAAGTAGCGCAAGACCGCGTTTTGCGAATTCATCTGCAATCCCGTGCGCCAGAGGCAACTCCGGCCCCACAATCGTTAAGTCCGCTGCCAATTTGCTGGCAAGATCGGCCGCAGCCTTCATGTCGTTCGAATCCAGTGCAACACATTCCGCGTCTTTCGAAATCCCGCCGTTTCCCGGTGCACACCACAGCTTCTCGACTGCAGCACTCTGCCGTAGCTTCCACACGATCGCGTGCTCGCGCCCGCCGCTTCCAATCACAAGTATCTTCATGTTATGCCGACGAACAGAACTAAGCACGATACGAGCGCCGTCTGCCGGTGTCAACAGGAGTTCGCCTTGCTCGCTCGCCCTAAAAATGCTTTCATCTAACCAGATGCACTGGGACTTCGCACTCATTCTGGTTTTTCTCGGCGTCGCCGTCCCCCTCCTGGGACGCCGGCGAATTCGTCAGTTACTGGAATCTCCCGAAACGTCAAAGATGGACCGCCTCTCGATCTACGCCTCCACGATCGCTTTTCAGTGGTGTGCCACCGTAATAATTCTTTGGCGCACTCGCGCTCACGGAATCTTACTTGCACAACTTGGAGTGGCAATTCCCAGGCCCGCGCTCGCCATCACGATAGCCATCGTTCTTGCCGCGCTGATCTCAGTCAATCAGATCTATAGTCTCCGCCGACTCGCAGCGAAACCGTCGGAAATCAAAGGGGTCTTGCCACAACTTGCTCTGAAGCTATTTCCTCAGGACAACGTTGAGCGCCTGATATTTTTCGCACTGGTAGTCACGGTGGCAATGTGTGAAGAGTTCATCTACCGCGGTTTCGTTCAAAATGTTTTTCAAGATTGGTCTGCCGGACACGTCGTAGCCGGAATCATCGGCTCGGCAGTTTTCTTCGCGCTCGCGCATCTTTACCAGGGACGCCGAGGGTTAACTACTACTATTGTAGTTGGGATTCTTTTTTCGGTAGTTCGCTCATGGGCTGGTAGCCTGCTCCCAACCTCTGTGGCGCACTTCGTAGCTGATCTTGCTGTCGGGATGTTGGCCCCGGCTAGGCTTCTGGGATCTGCAGCGCGCCTCGTGAAGGAAGACTGACGCTTCAGGTTTCATATAAGCTGCTTATTTACAATGACATACAATGTCAGGCGACATTATTGCTCTTACTGACGAGGTGATCGGCAACGAGCTCCGAGATTATGGGGTCTCTGCGTCCACGGCTGTCTTCTCTGCAATTCGGGCTTATATTCCGCTGCTCTTACACTGGAATCGGAAGATATCGCTTACAACCGTGACCGATCCTCTCCAAATCCTGCGCTTCCATTTTGGAGAAAGCATGTTTGCCGCACCTGCAATACAAAACCGAAATGGTCGGCTCGCCGACGTCGGCTCGGGCGCCGGCTTTCCTGGTATTCCGCTTAAACTACTAATCCCGGCTCTGGACCTGGTTTTGATCGAGCCGAACGCAAAAAAGGCTGCGTTCCTGGCTGAGGCCGTTCGAGAGCTTGAGCTTGAAAGCGTCGAGGTGTATCGCGGGCGTTTCGATAGCCTAACCTCAGTTGGATCTGGTTTCGATTACGTCACCGCCCGCGCTCTCGGAATGCATGAGGAACTCGTTAAGTGGTCTAGCACTGCAGTTTGCAGCGGTGGTAGCATAATCCTTTGGCTTGGAGGGGAAGATCCGGCGAGGGTTTCTTCCCAAAGGTCGTGGCTGTGGAAAAAACCTCAGCTTATCCCCGGTTCCCGCAGCCGGTTCCTGCTTGTTGGTTCCGCAGCCTAGCAATTTGGAATGTTCCACGTGAAACACTCTATTCAGTCCAAATGTTCCACGTGAAACACCTTGCATGTTTCTGAAACTCTCTGATAAATTCGCGGTGCACACCGGGGGATCCCGCATTGGCTCGCATTATCGCGATTGCAAATCAGAAGGGCGGCGTTGGAAAGACCACCACGGCAGTAAATCTGGGCGCCTCTCTCGCCGCCTCCGAACAAAAAACACTAATAATTGACTGCGATCCTCAAGGAAACACGACTAGCGCCTTGGGCTTCCCAAAAGATCCAGCCAGAAGAACCCTCTACCAAACACTCATACTCGACGAACCCATAGATCGCGTGACACTGGACGCTCAGGTCGAGGGGCTGGATCTCATCCCTTCTGACAGAAACCTGGTGGGTGCCGCAGTCGAGCTCGTAGGCATGGAAAATAGAGAATTCCGATTGAAAGCAGCGATCGCAGGTATCCGTGACAAGTACAGCTACATCCTCATAGATTGCCCGCCAGCGCTCGACCTACTCACGCTCAATGCGCTGGCCGCTTGCGATTCCGTCCTAGTCCCAATCCAATGCGAATACCTGGCTCTCGAGGGCGTCTCGGAGCTCCTCGACACCCTGATGCGATTGCGCCGAACAATCAATCCATCGCTGGCTATCGAGGGCATTCTACTCACGATGTACGATGATCGAACGACCCTCTCAAAGCAGGTTGCCGCGGATCTCAGAAGCTTCTTCGGAACCCAAGTGTTCGAAACAGTCATTCCAAGAAATGTGCGGCTGGCCGAGGCGCCAAGCCACGGCATGCCAGTAATGTTCTACGACATTCATAGTAAAGGCGCAGAGAGCTATATACAACTAGCCAAGGAGGTTATCGTCAATGCCCAGAAACGCGTTGGGCAGGGGGCTGAGCGCGCTGATCAGGGATCCGGAGCCCAGTCAGCCTCGGCCGCCACTGCAGGGGCCACCAGTAGCGCAAGCAGCACAGCTGCCGGAAATAACGCCCCAACCGGCGGCAGCGGGACCAGCGGCAGCGGCGGCACCGGCTCTAGCGCCGAGTGATGGTCTCCTTCAGGTCGATATCGATCTGATCGATCCGAGCCCGTACCAGCCGCGAACGCGCTTTCGCGAAGAAGCGCTCGAAGAACTTGCGCGATCGATCCAATCTAGCGGAATCGTCCAACCGCTTGTTGTCCGCAGAGTTGGAGCCCGCCACCAGCTCATCGCCGGCGAACGTCGCTGGCGTGCTGCGCAAAAGGCTGGTCTCACCCGCGTTCCGATCGTAATTCGGAACGTACCTGACGCCATGGCTCTCGAAATGACCTTGGTTGAAAACCTTCAGCGCGAGGACCTCAACCCGGTCGAGCAGGCCCATGCATTCCAACGTCTCACTGATGAGTTTCACCTTACGCAAGAACAAGTTGCAGAGCGCACCGGTAAGGACCGCGCCACCATCGCCAACGCGCTCCGGCTTCTTAAGCTTGAGGAACCGATCCTGGATTTACTTGAGGAGGGACGCCTGAGCGCGGGTCACGGCCGCGCCCTTCTCGCCGTAGTCGACAGCAAAGAGCGTGTCGCGCTTGCCCACCGCGTCGCACGCGGCGGCATGACGGTTCGCCAAGTCGAGCGACTCTCGACCCGCTTGCCAAGGCCGCGTCCTGCGGGTTCGTTGCTTCAACCTGATCCGAACACCAAAGCCGCGCTCGAAGACCTCCAACGCGAGTACGGAACGCGCGTCCTGATCCAGCCCCGTCGTCCGGGAAAACCGGGTCAGTTAATCTTTGAATACTATGACGATAGTGATTTAACCCGCCTGTACGACCAATTGATGCTTAAATAGATTTGTCCTCAGAAACCTCAATCGAGCACAGGGGAAGAGCCACGCATGGCATGGTTTGACCGTAATCGGCATGACTCTGGCGAATGGACCGGCTTTCTCGAGCCCGGTGTGAAACTCGAGGGTCGCCTCGAATCTAGCGGCACGTTTCGTATCGATTCGGCGATGAAGGGAACTCTCATCTCCGAAGAAACGCTGATCCTGGGAGAGCATGCGACGGTAGAAGGCGAGATTGATGGCAACAACGTGATCATCAGTGGCCGCTTTGAGGGAGTTATTCGCGCCCGCGGTCGAGTGGAACTGAAAACCAAAGCCATCGTAACTGGCGAAATCCACTGTCCCTGCTTGATCATCGAGCCTGGTGCTGTATTTGATGGAAGCTGCCAGATGATAGGCGCTGCGGAAACGTCGAAACCAGTCACGATCCCGATTCGCTCCGTCGCCGCTCGCGCCTGAGGTTTTCTCTAATCGCGATTTCTTTCCCCACTCAAATTCCATCGCTCTGAAGCGTTATAATCAACGAACCATATTTACTATGGAGATCCATTGGCCGAAGCGATCCGATTAACCACCACCGCAAAAGCCGCGGGCTGCGCCGCAAAGCTGAGCCCCAGCGTTTTGGATTCGATTCTCAAACGTCTGCCGCCACAAACCGATCCAAATCTTATCGTCGGTTTCGAAACTAGCGATGACGCCGCCGTATACCGCCTGACGAACGACCTGGCCATCGTTCAAACCGTGGATTTTTTCACTCCCATCGTGGACGACCCGGCTCAGTTCGGCCAGGTTGCCGCAGCGAATTCCTTGAGTGACGTGTATGCCATGGGCGGACGCCCGATTTCCGCGCTGACAATCGTTGCTTTCCCCGCTTCGGGCGCGCCGGAGATTCTCGAAGAAATCCTGCGTGGTGGCCTTGCGAAAATGACGGAGGCGAATTGCACGGTTGTCGGCGGACATTCCATCCGCGACGACGAGCTGAAATTTGGCTATGCGGTCACCGGCCTGATTCATCCCCAAAGAATCTGGAAGAATATCGGCGCGCGACCGGGAGATGTTCTTCTCTTTACCAAACCCCTTGGAACCGGTGTGATCTCCACTGCATTGAAGCAGGGGCTCGCCGAACAATCGTGGGTTACTGCGGCAACGGATTCTATGACACGCCTGAATCGTGACGCGGCCGATGCATTGCACGAAGTGGAGGCCGCCTCAAACAACGAGAGCCCGGTGCATGCCGTCACCGACGTCACCGGATTTGGCCTTCTCGGGCACGCGCGCGAGATGGCCATCGGCAGCGGCGTCTCCATGAAAATCGATCACAAACAAATCGCGTATCTTCCGGGAGCTATTGAAGCGGCACGCGGCCATTTTTCCTCCGGCGGCATGAAGAACAACCGGGACTTTTGCGAAAGTTGCGTCGGCTTCACGGATGACGTTCCGGAGGAATTTCGCGCGCTGCTGTTCGATCCGCAAACTTCGGGCGGCCTGTTTGTCTCGATCGCACCGGAGGCGGCGGATTCCGCGCTCGCTGCGTTTGAACGCCACAATGTTCCTGCGCGCGCAATCGGCAAAATCATTCCCCGGCGTTCGCCTCTGATCGAAATCGCCTGACCCGCTTCAATCGTGTACACTTTTCTTTTTTCGAACCTCCCATGGACCCTATAACTCACGGGATCGCCGGCGCGCTTCTAGGCAAAGGATATTTTGCCGAGCGTAAGGGCCGCGTCGCTATTTTTGCGGCCACACTGGGCGCAGTTTTTCCGGACGTTGATATCGTGGCGGAGATAGCTTCTCGCGATCCGCTTTCCATCGTGAAGTATCACCGCGGAATCACGCATTCGTTCGTAGGTCTGCCCTTTTTTGCTGCGCTTCTCGCATGGCTCACACGCTGGCTCGCACGGCGTCGCGGCATCGAAACACCTTCCTGGGCCACGCTGACCTTAATCTACGGAATCGGAATCGCCAGCCACATCCTGCTCGACGCTATGACCTCGTTCGGCACGCGCATGTGGACGCCCATCTCGCAACAACGCGTGGCCTGGGACTTACTCTTCATCATCGACTTCAGCTTCACGGCGATTATTCTGTTGCCGCAAATCGCGGCATGGATTTACAGCGATCGCGCGAAGAGCCGCTTGCGCGCCACCTGGATGTGGGCGCTCTTCACGCTTGGCGCCGTCGCAGCATGGACAGCCGCCAGCGCGGCCGGATTTCCGTTTCATCTCTGGATTGTGGCGCTGGCAAGCGCCATTATTGCTGCGCTATTTTTTCTGCCGGCTTTCGACGACTGGGGATTCCGCGTCACCCGCGCTGTATGGTGTCAGGCGGGTACGTACGCTATGCTCGCGTATCTATTTCTCTGCAGTTTCGCGCACCACACAGCATTGCGACGCGTAAAGAGTTTTGCTTCGGCGAATAACATTGCGATCGATCGCATGGGCGCTTTGCCCCTGCCACCTTCCTTTCTCGACTGGGGCGGCTCAATTCGTTCCATCGATGGCGTCTATCAATCCCGCTTTGATTTGCGAGATCCCGCCCCTCCGGAGTTCCGTTTCACCGCGGACTCTCCCCCCGATCAATTCGTTGCTCGCGCACTGCTGCTTCCCGAAGTGCAGCTGTTCTGGCAATTTTCGCGTTTTCCAGTGATTCGCAGTTCGATGGAAGGCAACTATCACGTTGTCGATTTCGGCGAAAATCGATTCGTCAACACCCGTAAAAAGGGCCTGCAACCATTCACTTATCGCGTGGTTTTCGACCAGGCCGGAAACATAATCGAGGAAGGCTGGCAATCAGACGGCATGCTGCTGCGGCACATGCAGAAACTTTCCCCGCAGCGCTCGGGAGAAACGCCATGAAGGTTCTGATCTTCAGCGATATTCACGGAGATTTGCGCGCGCTCGAACGAATCGCCTCTCTGCCGGCGGACGTATATATCGCCGCCGGGGACCTCTCGAATTTCGGCAAAGGCCTGGAACGTTGCGGAGAAATACTAAAACCGCTGGGCCAGCGCCTCTGGGTCTTGCCGGGAAATCACGAAACGCAGACCGAGAATCGCTCTTTTTGCGAGCATTACGGCTTCCTGGATTTTCATCGCCAGGTGCGCTCGCTTGAATCCGCGTCCGGCATCACTCAATGGGCCGGGCTCGGCTACAGCAACATCACGCCGTTCGATACCCCGGGGGAATATTCCGAAGAAGAAATAGGCAAGGCCCTGGCGGCGTTTGATGGACTGAAGTCTTTACATCTCGTCGTTCATTTTCCGCCGCTCAATACCAGGCTCGACGAATTCGCGCCCGGCAAACACGCTGGTAGCGCAACGTTGCGCGAATGGGTGACTCGCGAACAGCCCGCCTATCTTTTCTGCGGTCACATTCATGAAACGGCCGGACGCTCCGATCGCATCGGCCAAACGCAATGCATCAATGTCGGCAAGCAAGGCTACACGCTGGAAGTTTAAGAAAGTGAAAAATATCGGAGAGCTCGGGCGAAGCGCGGGTGCAGACGTTGGAAAATCAATGACGCCCCTCGCTACTTCCTGTTATTTTTTATTAGCAGGATAAACGACAAGCTGCCGGCGGTCGCCCGCGCCTTCGCTCGCAGTACGCACACCCGGCGCGCCATTTAATTCCAGGTGAATCAGCCGGCGCTCCCGCGGCGACATTGGATTAAATCGAAACGTCTCACCCGTCTCGCGCACGCGTTGCGCCGCCACCCGCGCCGAGAGTTTTAATTCTGCAAGCCGCGCGGTCCGATAATCTCCGCAATCGAAGCGCACGCGATCGTGCAACCGAGGATCGAGCCGCAGCCATCGATGTGCCACATGTTCGAGCGCCAATAGAAGCTCCGCATCGCGCTCGAGCAGAAAATCCTGGTCGACTCCGTGAAACGCGACGACCACATCTTTTTCTCCGGCGCTGCCGGCCACCGAATCAGGCGTGACGATTTCGTATTCGATCGCCAGCCCCATCTCGCGGACAGCGAGATCGAGAAAGCGTTTCAGCTCCGTCGCCGCGCGCTCGCGATCGAGCCGTGCTTCGCCCTGTGCATGCTCCTTCATAAAAGGCCTCTTCGCGGCCGCCGTTCGTTCGTCACTCATTGAGCGCTTTCTTCTTGAATTTACTCTTGGAAGGGAGCGGTTCGGACCGGTTCAAATATACTTGCTGGCCGATACCCACAAGATTGCTCGTGAACATGTACAAGTTCAGCCCGCTGGAAAGATTGAAAAAGAAAAACCCGAACATCAGGGGCATCAGCGCCATCATTTTCTGTTGCGCGGGATCGGTGCTCGTCTGCGGCGTCATCTTGGTCATTAAATACATCATAATGGCCATTCCGATCGGCAAAATGTAGTACGGATCTTTGGCCGAAAGATCGTGAATCCAGAACATCCACGGCGCATGCCGCAGTTCAATCGCGCCGTTCAGCACGCGCCACAGCGCCCACCATATCGGCATCTGGAAAAGCATCGGCAGGCAGCTACCCATCGGGTTGATGCCTTCGCGGCTGTAAATGGCCATCACTTCTTCGTTCATTTTCTTCTTGCGCGGATCGCTCATGGAATATTTCTTGTAGCGATCCTGAATCTGCCGGATTTCCGGCCCCACCTTCTGCATCTTCTGCATGGAACGCCAGCTTTTCATCTTCAACGGGAACATGGCGAAGTTGATGACCAGCGTCAGCAGAACGATGCACCATCCGTAATTCGGAACTTTCGTGTGGATGGTCTGCAGCACCCACAGCAGCGGCTTCGCGATCACTCCCGTCCAGCCAAAATTAATTAATTCAGCGAGCGGCGGCTTGGTCTTTTCCAGAATCGCCAGGTCTTTCGGCCCCACATAAACGCGCACGATCAGCGGCGCCGCAATCGTAGTTCCCGCCGCCATCTCAGCGATGGGCTCGCTTGCGGGCTTGCCGTCATCGACGATTCCATGGTCCTGCGTCCAGTGCCACAGCGAGAGTTCCGTGCCATCCGGCAAAAATGCCGCGGTGAAAAATTGGTCTTCAATACCCAAATATTCCATCGGCCCGTTTTGCAATGCCGGCTGGCTCTGATTGCCAGACACGCCGAGCTTTTTGTATTGCAGCAGATTCAGCTTGTCGTTGAGCTTGTAATAAACGGTGACGAGCGAAGCCGCCTTATACACCTCCTTGTCCCCGAATCCGCCGCGCCAGGCAATCCCTGCGGGAATTGCTTTGCCATCGAGCAGGACAGAAACTTCTGCGGACATAGCATAATCCAAGCCGAAATTCAGCTTCTTCGTTACGTCCAGATGGCCGTCGCTCCAGTGAAATGTGACTTCCGTGGGTGCTGTTAAATTACTCAGCCCCGGCGTCACTTGGTACAACGCCGAGTTGGCTTTCGCTTCGAGCTGCGAATCCGAGAGCACCAGAGAGAACGGCCAGCCCAATTGCTGCGCCGCGGAGTTGTTTACCAAATCCAACAAGTGAGGCGGTTTTTGGTCGTCGGAATATTTCTTCAGCTTCCAGCTTCTCACCACGCCGCCGCGATTCGAAAACTCCGCCACATAGAGCGGACTCTCTACCACTACCGATTTTTCGTCCGCCGCTTGAACCCGGGCAGGGCTAGCCGCGGCCGCCGACTCGGTTTGACGCGTCATAGTGCCAGCGCTAGCCGAAGTGTTGCCGGGGGATTTCGATGTGGCGTCCTGCACCGCAGTCGGCGCCGTTTGGGGTTGCGGCGCCACGGGAGGTTTGTAGAAATGTCCCCAGGCGAAAAGAATTACCAGCGCGAGAACAACGAACACGATGGCGCGTACCTGATCCGACATCTCGTTCACAGAACTCGCTCCTCGTGATGCCGAGGCGGAGCGTTTTCCGTGAAACCCGCACTTAATAACTCGGACGAATTTGCTGCGCTATAGTCTGGAACGAGGGGAACCTGAATCCCGGAAGGCTTGCCTTCCTCTTTATCCGGCACAGGATCGAACCCGCCCTTCGTGAACGGACGGCAGCGCCCCAACCGCTTGAGCGCCAGCACGACGCCGCGCCGCGCACCATGGCGCGCAATCGCTTCCTGCGCGTACCTCGAGCACGAAGGTTCAAACTTGCAAGCGCCTCCAAAAAAATGCGAAAGAAACACTCTATAGAAGGAAACCAGCGCCAGCAAAACCCATGCGCCCGCTGATCGCCCACTTTTTTCCATGGAATCAGAACGAACCGCTGTTACGGCGTGCGCGGAATCAATCTCACCAGTTCCGCTGCCAGCGGCGAAAATTCCGCCGTTGCGGTTGTCGTGCGCGGATGAATCACAATATCCCATCCCGTGGCAATCTCCTGTCGATGCAATCTTAGTATTTCGCGTAGGCGGCGCCGGATTCGGTTGCGCCGGACCGCATTACCCAGCGCCTTTTTTATGCTCCAGCCAAACCGGCTGATTTCGAGGCCATTGGGACGTAGAAATATCGTGAACTCGCGGCTCGTCCGGCGGCGCCCCTCGCGATACACCACGTCGTACTCCGAGCGGCGCACCAGCCGGCAGTTCCGCGGAAGATCCATCCGCGGCTTATCAGACGCGCGTGAGACTGTGGCGCCCCTTCTTGCGGCGTTGCGCAAGGACTTTCCTTCCACCCTGACTCTTCATGCGCTTGCGGAAGCCGTGCTTCTTATGACGGCGGCGCACATGCGGTTGAAACGTGCGTTTCGGCAACGATCGTTCTCCTCTGCCTGAGTAATTGTTCTATTTGTGAGCCGGTTGGACGCCGCAGTCACCGCTTTTCCCGCACGCAGCGCATCGGAAGCAAATCCCTCACCCTGGCGAAACAACCAGTGTATTCGACCCGCGCCGTGCGGTCAAGAATTCGCGCAAGTGGCGGAAGAAAGAAACTTAGAACCGGGTTTACGGTAGGAATCTGCGGCTGCGGGAGAAACAGTCGCAGGTCCGGCGCAAAACCGGACCTGCGAAAATGGCATTTGCCTTAATACACTACTAGCTTTTCGGTTTTTCTTCAGGCTTGCTCTCGGGTTTCGGAGCAGGCTTCGGCGCAGGCTTGGGCTGCGCAGGCTTGGACTCAGCCTTTGGCCCTGCTTCATGCTGCGGCTGCGCCTTCGGTGCCGCCTTAGGTTCAGCCTTTGGCGCTGCTTCGTGCTCAGGCTGTGCCTTCGGTGTTGCCTCACGCTTTGGCTGCGCCTTCGGCTCCGCCTTGGGCTCAGCCTTTGGCGCTGCCTCGTGCTCAGGCTGTGCCTTCGGTGTTGCCTCATGCTTTGGCTGCGCTTTCGGTGCTGCTTCATGCTCGGGTTGAGCTTTTGGCGTGCTCTCGGTCTTCGGCGTTGCGGCATGCGCTGCCGGCTTAGCTTCAGCGCTTGTGCCCTTACGCTCGTTTGTCGCTGCAGGAGTGCGACCAGCACTCTTCGCATCTCCAGTTTTTGCCGCCCCTTTGCCCGTTGCGCCCTTGTAAGGAGCCGCCGCCTTGGCCGGCACCACTCCCGCGCCCTTGAACTCCCCTGGTTTGGCCGTGGCCGCCACCGCCGGCTTCCCGTGGTTCACCGAAGCAAATTGGCTGCGATCGGAAGCCGCCGCGTGCTGGTGCGCGCTTTGCGTCGCTGTCGGCGGTGTGTGCTTTTCGTGCGCGTAGGCTTCTTGCTGCGCGGTCGGTTTCGCCGATACTCCGCCCGGACCATTAAAGCTCGCGCGCCCCGTCGTCGAATAGTTGTTGATCACCGTCTTGCTGTAAACGTTGTGAATCACAGTCACGTTTATATTGCTCACCGAGCGGTTGTAGAAAAAATTCCCGCCTTGCCAATACCCGCCCTCGTAGCCTACTCCGCCGTAACCGAACCCATAATTTACTCCGCCATAGAAACCGATCTGCGCTCCCCAATAACCTTCATTCCAGGCATACGCGCCGTTATTCCAACCCCAATAACCCGGCGTCCAAAGAAAGCCCGGAGTCGGCGCCTCCACCCAGGTGCCCGGTACGAAGTAATAGTCCTCGTCGTCGTCGCTGTAAGCCCAGTAGCCGGGCGTCCAAATATAATTATCAGCGGGACAAATCGGTTGGACGTACACCGGCAGCGCGGGCGGCGCTACGTTGATCGAGATTCCGACCACCTGCCCAAACGATATATTCGGCAGGAAGAGAAACAGCATTGACAGCAAGAGCCAACGAACAGAGCGTATCGAGCGCAGCATGTGCATGAGCATCACCTCGTTAGATTTTCGTTAAATAGCCACTAAATGGCAGGCCCGCGATAACCGCAGAGCGTAGGCTTAGAAGCGCACTTATAGTGGTATTCCGTCGGAAGGCCTATAGGCTAAAGCCTGTAAAACTGCCCGATATGAACCTTAGTCGCGAACAAAGTGCCCTAGAGCGCGGCCTCAAGAAAGCCGCTAAATTCGCCGCAAATGCTGGGCCAATCTGTCCAATAGTTCCTAAGATTTTTCTTAACTTCTCGGCCGAAATTCGACGACTACGTCTTCCTCTGCGCCCAGCGGCTGGCCGTCCAAGAGCGTCACCGTGTAGCGCCACTCGCGAACAGCTTGCACCACTGCCGGAATCAGCCCCGCCGGACCGCTGATCGGCTTTACATCAACAACGTCCCCGGTCTTTCCGATCGTAGCTCTCACTTTCACCGTCCCAGCCATTTCCTTTTGGTTTCCGCCCAGTGGCACCTGAGGATCCACGTGAAATATCAACACTCCCACTTGCAATCTCTCTGGGCGATGACCCGAAGCTGGACCCGGCTGCGTCGGCACTGACACGAAACGTTGCGCACTGATCGCCAGCGTCGGTGATGCGCTCACCGCCTGTTCCGCCAACGTCAGTCTAAATGGACCGCTCTTTTCATCCGGCGCGGTCACAAGTATTGGGCTCTGCGTCTCACTAAACGGCTGCGCCGTCGCCGCCACCGCAGGAGGAATTGCCGTCGTTCCAGGCTTCGCGCGCGAGTCGTTTGCCACGCCACCCTCCGCGGCATCGCTCGGAAGTGAATTGCCCGAAGGATTGCCGGGGGCGTCCTTCGAAATATTCGTATCCTTCTCCGCCACATTCGCGCCATCGCCACTGTTCGCGCTCGCCGTTCGCGCGGGAGCAGCTTGCACCGGCGGCTTGCCCTCGGAAGCGACCGGGGAATCACTAGCCGCCCCGTCCGCTGTGTTAGTCGGTGGAGGAACTGTGGAATTAGCCGACGCAGCCTCGGTCGGTTTCTGCGCGCCGCTTGCGACAGCACTCGCACCTGCGAAGTCGTTTTCTCCGGCAGTGGAAGCGGGCAACGTCGGCGGTGCCGGCGGCGGGCCGCTGGGTTGTTCCAACTCTTGATTGTGGCCAAGCAACCTGTCGAAAAATCCGTTCCCCACGCCGACCCCAACCGCAAAGCACGCTATCCCGATCAGAAGTACCAGTGCCGCGAGAGGCCATCCGCTTCTACGTTCAGCCAGTACCTCGCGCTCTCGTTCCAACACAAGACTGGCCGCTCGATTTCTTCTGTGTAATTCAAGCTGCTGGATCAGATCCGCTTCTCGCGAAAAAACGGAAACCGGCGGTTCTTGCGCTTTCCCGCCGGCGGGTTCTTGTTTAACCTCGGAAGATTCACCAGTCTCAGCGGGGAGAAGAGGTTTTTCTTCGAGAATATCAGGAGGCGTGAGCGATTTATCTTCGACAGAATAAATGTGCGCGGGCTCGGATATCGCGTTTTCTGATTGCGCCGGCGCGCTATCATCCGCGAGACGCTCTTGCCCTTCGCAATACTCATCAACGGGGGGAGCAACGAGTGAATTTTCTTCAGGAGAATGGGAGGGTCGAGAAGGTTCTTCCTCGACTGAATGCTTGTCATCCGGCAGCGCTGCAACTGTCTCAGGCTGCGTCCGCTGGTCGTCGACAGGCTGCGCGGTCGCCGGGACATCCGCGCGTTCATCATGCTCCAAATCTCGCCCCGAAAATCTCAGAACGTTTCGCGAATTCTGCTCCGCCATCCGCGGATCAGTGTCTGGCGACAGGCCCTCGCGCTCATGATGAGCCTTGGGCAGAGTTTTTTCTGACGGAAACATGCCCGCAAATTTAGCTTCGTCAGCTTCGCTAAGAACTTCGAGCTTCAAGGGAAGCTTGCTTGCGCTTCGAATTCCCAGAAACTCTATGTCTCTTCCACGAACGGTTTCGCTCGTTCCTTGCACTGCGCGGTTAGAAGAATCTTTGGTCGCGATCCAATCGCGTATCTTCTCGCGATCGCTATCCGCCACATCGACAAACTGGAGCCCCGCACTTTTCTTCGAATCACTCGCCCATGCTACTTGCCCGCTTGTTTCGATCCATACATCGGACTTCGGCAATTGGAACCGTATGCTCGGAAAGTAATCAGATGTCAGCAATCCTGCCGCCGCGATAGACAGCCCGCCTTCGCTGACGTTCAAAGCAATGCCGCCATTTCCATCGCCCAGCTCCACGTATGTCAGCAGAGCCGAGTTGCTCCGCTCGTGGGCTCGACGATCCGGCCTCGCCGGCAGCGCGCCAAATAGGTTTTCGAAATGGCCCCTAATACTCGACATTCCAAACCCCTCTCGATTTGAACTGGGCTTGTTGGGGAACACAGTAAGAATACTCTCGGTCGGGCCAGCCTTGCCCTCTAAAAATATTTGCGTCCCAGTTGGCCTGCTCCACGGCTCATGGGCTGGGCGGAGGACTGGCCGAGCGATGCTCCGATAGGGATCTCGGGACCCATGCTAAGGCGTCGGAACAGGTTCGCTCCCAGGATTAACCCCAGGGGAACGGATTAGTCGCGGGCCGCGCCCCTTTTGATGCCTTGGGGAGTCGCTGCCTAGGTTAGGTGGTATATTAATTCTTAAGATATTTAAGCACTCGGACGCTCGCGGCTGCTGCGCCCCGCTTAAATCTTGCCGCGTCCACAGCATCCATCCCCTAGATTTTTTGTACAGCACTGTGCTAGTGTTTTTTGTGATTAAAATTGAGAAAATTCGAACGCAAGGCGCAGACGAAAGCGCCGCGCGGGTTACCACCCAATTCGTTCCGTCTTCTGTGCACTGTGTTGCGGTCCATGCTCGTCCGGGCCGTCCCATAATCAAGTCTTTCTTGGCCAACATTCCATCATTTCTACCCGGTTCTGCCTCACAAGTAGAAAACGACGTAACTTACAGAAAACAAAGGGAAGGGTACCAGTCTACCCGGGGCCAGAACTCAACACTACCGATCATCGATCGGCCAGTCAAATCATCAGCCCCATTCGCCACTCGGGTGTCCAAGAGCCGCCATGTTTGAAACGCTCACAGATAAGCTTCAGCGCGCGTTCAAGACCCTTCGCGGCCAGGGCAAACTCACCGAAGAGCATCTCGATGCAGGCCTGGTGGAAATTCGAGAAGCCCTGCTCGAAGGCGACGTCAACGTCGGCGTAGCCGATGAGTTCATCAAGCACGTCCGCGAAAAGGCCCTGGGCTCCGAAGTACTGCTGCAACTTTCGCCCGATCAACAAGTAGTAAAAATTGTTCGCGACGAATTGGCCGAACTGCTCGGCCGCGAAGCAAAGCCGCAATACAGCTCGAAGCCTCCTTCCGTCTGGCTGATCGTCGGCCTCCAGGGCTCCGGCAAAACTACATCCACTGGAAAAATGGGCAAGTGGCTTGCGGAACATGGACATCGCCCGCTGGTTGTCTCTACTGACGTCTATCGCCCCGCAGCGCGCGAACAACTCGCACAGGTTGCCAAAGCCACGGGAACACCGCTATGGCCCGGAACCGGAACCGACAAACCGCTGGAAATTGTTCGCGGCGCTTTGCGCGAAGCAAAGCTCTCCGCTTGCGACGTAGTCCTGGTTGACACCGCCGGCCGCCTGCACATCGACGATGACTTGATGAAAGAGCTCTCCGAGTTGAAACGCGAACTAAATCCGTCCGAACTGCTTTTCGTCGCCGACGCCATGATCGGTCAGGACGCAGTGCGTTCCGCGGGTGAGTTCCATAAGCGGCTGGGCATCACCGGCGTTGTACTCACCAAAATGGACGGAGACGCGCGCGGCGGCGCGGCGCTTTCCATCCGCAAAGTGACTGGCGCACCCGTAAAGTTCGTCGGCGTCGGCGAGAAATACGATGCGCTGGAGCCTTTCCTCCCCGACCGCGTCGTGTCACGCATTCTGGGTATGGGCGACGTCCTCGGCCTGATCGAGAAAGTCGAAAAGAATGTTGACGAGAAAAAAGCGCGTGAGCTTGAACGCAAGTTGCGCGAAGACGACTTCACGCTCGAAGATTTCCGCGACCAGTTGCGCCAAATCCGAAAAATGGGCTCCATCGAATCAATCCTCGGCATGCTTCCAAAAGTCGGCCCCTTCGCTAATTTGCCCAAAAACACAGAGATTGACGAGAAGCGCCTCGGCTCCGTTGAGGCCATCATCAATTCCATGACCGCCAAGGAGCGCGCAAATTCCAATCTGATTGACGGCAAGCGCCGCAAACGCATCGCCCTCGGCAGCGGCACCTCCGTCCAGGAAGTGAATCAGGTGCTGAAACAATACGCCGACATGCGCAAAATGATGAAGCAGTACGGCACCTATGCAAAAACAAAAATGCGCGGCATAGGAAAATTCGCCGGCCTGAAATAGGAACGGACGTGCCGATAGTCGTCAACAACACGCTCAACGAGATTCGCTCCCTCGCGATGACCGGCGGTGACCGTGCCACGCAGGCGAAACGCCTTGCCGAACTGATCCGAAAACTCGGCGACTATCGCTGGGTCGGCGTTTACGACGTGCTCCCGGAACTCGTCTCCGTCATCGGCTGGAGTGGCCCGGGCGCTCCTAAATACCCGGAGTTTCCCGCGAGCAAGGGACTCACCGGAGCCGCAATTCAGGAAAAGAAAACGATAATTGCAGGCGACGTCCGAAACGACCCGCGATACCTCACCGCGTTTGGCAGCACTCTTTCTGAAATCATCGTGCCGGTTCTCGCGCCCGGAGGCGATCGCGTGATTGGCACGGTGGACGTTGAAAGCGAACGCGCCAACGCATTTTCAGAGCGCGACCAACAAATGATTGAGCACTGCGCTCAAGCCGCCTTGCCCCTATGGCTGCTACGATGATTCCCGCATGCTCGAAAAGAGGCACCGTATGATTTCAAGCGTGACACGCAGAATTGTCTGGTCGTTGGTCCTTGCTATACCACTCGCGTTTGTATCTTTCGCTGTTGCCGATAGCGCACGGACTCCAAACATCATCCGCTACCTTATTGCTCCAGGATTCGTGTTGAGTCTCCATTTGTCGTCGGGAGGAGGTAGTTTTTCGGAGTCACTTTCTAGAGCGGTGTGGCTCGCGCTTGCGACAGACACGACCTACTACGCGGTTCCTCTCTTTGTGGTTCTATCGTGGCTGGCCATTTCCGGACCAGGTGGATCTTTGAAACGAATCCCCATTCGCACGAGATAGCGATTGGTGAAAGCAGCAGCCTTCGCTATAATGGTTCGGTTCGGCATAGGAGGATTTTCGCTGTGTTAATGATTCGGCTGGCTCGGATTGGCAAAAAGAAGCGCCCGTTTTATCGTGTGATCGTCACGGAAAAGACCCGCCCGCGAAACGGCCGGTTCGTGGAAATTGTAGGCACCTACGACCCGCTCAAGAAGCCCGCCGCCGTCACGCTGGACCACGACCGCGTTAGCTACTGGCTCAGCAAGGGCGCACAGCCCAGCGACACGGTACGCAGTTTTCTAAGAAACCGGAAACCTGCCTAAGGCGTCTCACCCCACAGTAGATCTAGCTCTCGTACATGCTCCAGCGAATTTCTCCGCTGAGCTCACATGCTGTGGAGGTCACGATGAAGGCTCTTGTTGAGGAGATTGCCAAAGCTCTTGTCGATCATCCGGAAAACGTTGCAGTGAACGCCGTAGAAGGTGAACAAGTCACCGTGCTGGAATTGCGAGTCCATCCCGACGATCTGGGGAAGGTGATCGGGCGGCAGGGACGCACGGCCAAATCCATCCGCACCTTGCTCGGCGCCGCCGGAATGAAATTGAAGAAGCGCTTTACGCTGGAAATCCTCGAGTAGTGACTACGCAGCAACCACCGAAGGACGATCGCGTCACGGTAGCGCGCATTCTGCGACCTCACGGCCGCCGCGGAGAAGTGGCCGCCGAAATCCTCACCGATTTCCCCGAGCGCCTCACACGCCTGAAATCCGTGGAGCTATCCAACGAGAAAACTGGAGCGGCGAAACGGGTAGCCGTTAGCAAGTGTTGGCTTTCGCACAGCCGCGGCGGCCAAGCCATTTTCCTCTTCGAGAATTCCGACTCGATTTCTGACGCTGAAAAGCTGGTCGGCCTCGAAGTTCAAATCCCACTGGCCGAACGCACGCCGCTGCCGGACGCTAGTTATTACGTCACGGATTTGATTGGCTGCGAGGTGTTCGAGAAGAATGGCCCTAGGGTCGGACTGGTTCGCGACGTTCAATTCACGGGCGAAGGAGCTGCCAAGAATCCGATCTTGGTGGTGGATTCCACGCGCGGCGAACTGCTGATTCCGTTGGCGCAGGAAATCTGCGAGAACGTTGACGTGAAAGCGCGGCGCATCGAAGTGCTTCTCCCCGAAGGCCTTTGCGATTTGAACTGAACCATCCGGTTTTGTTCTGCGCGCACCTGCAAATTATTGAGGAAAAACAGGGTCGATAAGCGACAATCTTCCCAGGGAACTCCATGGGGAAAGCGCAAACAGCGATGCGTTTTGACATCATCACAATTTTCCCTGAATTTTTCAGCGGTCCGCTCGATTACGGGATCGTGCGGCGCGCGCGGGAGTCGAAACTCATCGACACGCACACCCACGATTTGCGCAATTTCGCGCACGACCGCCACCGCACGACTGACGATCGCCCTTTCGGCGGCGGCGAAGGAATGGTGATGAAGCTTGAGCCGCTGTTCGAAGCGGTGGAGTCACTGCTGGATAAAGATTGTTCGGCTGCGCCGGCATCCGGCACCGCGATCTTGTTGCTTTCCGCAGCAGGGAAACTCTTCACGCAAGAAATGGCGCGCCGCTTTGCGAAGCTCGAACGAATTGTCCTGATTTGTGGCCGGTATGAAGGGGTAGACGAGCGAGTAGCGGAACATCTTGCCACGGACGAAATCTCCATCGGTGATTTTGTGCTCTCCGGAGGAGAACTGCCCGCCGCGATGGTTCTGGATGCCGTGACGCGACTAATTCCCGGTGCCCTAGGCAACGCGGATTCCACCGTGAATGAATCCTTCAGTGCGAGCGGGAACGAACTGGAAAACGCGCCCTATGGCCCAGCGCTCCGAGCAGCCAACGTCGACGACTCGAGAACGGGGGAGCTCAGGTCGCGGGGCATGGGTCGCGGAATTCTCGATTATCCTCATTACACACGCCCGCCTTCCTTCCGTGGCTGGGATGTGCCGGATGTTTTGCTGGGCGGCAACCACGAAGAGATTCGCCGCTGGCGCCGCAAGCAAGCGCTAAAAAAAACTCAGTGTAACCGGCCGGACTTGCTCCATGACGCTGCGCTAAACGCGGAAGATCGAGCCTTCTTGCGAGAGTCGAAGGCATCGGCAAAAAGTTAATGAGAGTATTTTCACCCACGGAACGGCCAAAGCCATGGCCAGAGCGAAAAGCGGACGTTCGCCGCAGATGGACCCTGGCGTTCGTCTTCATAGAATGGAGCTTCGAATGGGCCGCCTTTTTCTTGAGCAATTGGAAATTTTTGGAAGTGCTGGAATACATCGGAAGTCTCAGTGTTCTGGTTGCGGTTCTCTTTTATTTTTCGGAATCAGGCGATCGCGCCAAACAGAAGCATTATCAGGCCTGGCAAGTTATAAACACGGCGCAAGGTAAAGGAGGCAGTGGCGGCAGAATCGAAGCCTTGCAGGAGCTCAACGTCGATCATGTTGACCTGGTCGGTGTGGACGTTTCCGGGGCCTTCTTGCAAGGCATTCGTCTTTCGGGAGCTAAGTTGGTGCGTTCGAACTTTAGCGCCGCGGATTCGCGCAACGGTGATTTTCGCTACGCCGACTTTACCGATGCAAATCTCAGCTCCGCGAATTTTCGCGGAAGCAATTTTTACAAGGCTTGGCTTCAAGGCGCCCAGGTGAACGACGCCGATTTGTTCGGAGCAGACCTGACCGAAGCTAATCTCGCCGGTGCCAATCTGGCAAACGCAGACCTGCGCGACGCAAACCTCAGCAATATCCGCTGGCATGAAATTGCGAACCTCAAAATGGCGAATATTAACGGAGTAAAAAATGCGCCCGAGGGATTCGTATCCTGGGCCGTGAAGAATGGCGCCGTTACGACCGAACCCATCCCGAAATAAAGGTTCGGAACGTCCACTGACCGCGACTTCAACTGAACTAAATTTTTTCGCTCGGCATTATCGTGGCAAGCTCTCGATAGCGGCACAGCGCATTCGCAAGCTGCATCTGCCTCGGGCTGCGGCACTCCGGCTCAAACAGCCGGGGGTTCCCGACCACGATTACATTCGACATTGCGCGTGAAGTAGCCACATTCAAGCGGTTTAAGCTGTAAAGAAATTCCATTCCTCGCGGCGCGTCTTCCGGCGAAGAGGTCGTCAAGGAATAAATGACCACGGGCGCCTGTTGACCTTGGAACTTGTCCACCGTCCCAATCAGCATCTTCGGCAGCCGCGCCGACAAATCCGCTACCTGCGCGTTATACGGAGCCACAATCAAAATGTCTTTTTCCTCCAACTGCCTGATATTGCCCGCGCTCCGGAACCATCGCACTTCGGGCCTCAACAAACCCTTCACGATCCGCGCCACAATTTCGACTTCCTCCGCGCACGAGTTCCGGTTGCCCTCATGTTCCACCGGAACAAACCAAAGTCCCGCCCGCGTCAGCCATGCATGCCCCTCCAAAACTCTGCTCCACGCAATCGGATGCGAACTCAACTTGTCTTCATAAAAAACCTCTGAAGTAAATTTGCAAATTTCCGGATGCATCCTCCAAGTCTCGGGCAACAAAAACCCCACATCTTCCGAAATTGTCTTCTGCCCATTCAGCAGATGTTCCAGCGCCGATTTTTCGGCTCCATCAGGATGACTGCCCTTCACCGGCTGTTCCAACTGTTGCGGGTCGCCCAGAAGAACCAGCCTCTTGGCGGCTTGCGACACCGCGAGAACGTCTGCCAGAGACATTTGGCCCGCTTCGTCGATAAACAGGACGTCCACAGTTTCAAACGCCTGTTCCCGCGACCACAGCCAGGAAGTTCCACCCATGACTTTGCATCCACCGGAGCGCAGCGCCTCTAACGCTTCGTCGTTATCCTTGGCTATGGCGATTCCTTCGCTCTCTTCACCATCGTTTTCGCGGTGCATGCATCGCACGCCCTCTAGTTTCAGATCCTGCGCGGCCTCAACTACTTTCTCCAACAAGTTGCGAATCACTTTGTGACCGAGCGCTGTGACGCCGATTTTTCTTCCTTTTTTCAAAAGCTCGCAAATCATTCGCGCGCCTGTATGAGTCTTTCCAGAACCCGGCGGCCCCTGTATCGCAAATGCCGAATCCTGCAGCGCCAGAACGACCCGACTTGCTGTGTTTTCGGGTGTTTCCGATGCTCGCGACGCAAGAGACCCTCGGCCCGTTAATCGCGGTGGTCTCCGGAGCAATAAATCTCGCCCTGCACGATACGGGCCTGGCGCGTCAATTCCGTTTTTCGCGACCCATTCTCCGATTCGGCATAGCGAGCCGCATTGGGCGTCGGTATTTAGTGGAGCGTCCCACATATAAACGCTACTCGGGTGGAATTCACCTGTCTTCTTCGGTTTTCGAATGTTTACCGTTCGCTTCACCGGATCGATCGAAACCACGCAGCCGAACTTTTTACCACGATGGTATAAGCCCTTATCTGCGCGAACTTCTGTCTCTTGTTTTTCAAAGGCGTATTGGTCCACCGGAATTTTATTGTCGATTGCTACACGCTCGATGAACTTTAGTCCCGCTAGCGCGACGCGCTCATCCAGTAACTTCTCATCATCCAACTCCGCCAAACGAAAGCCTTCCCACCAGCACGCTTTATTTTCGCGCCGGTGCCAATCCAGAAGATTTGCCAGCACCCAGCGAGCCGCTTCCTCCCCCGAACGGGCCGACGGATCGACCGGAACACCTGCGATCAAAGCTTCCACGAGTGCCGCCACTCGCTTCTGCCGCTCATCCAATTCTTCCGTCGGCGCGCCATCCGCATTACTCGGCCGGGGAATGGCAACACCGCTGTCCGTTAGCTTCTTTCGCTGCGTCTCAAGCCAATTTCTCAGCGAGACTGTCGAGCGGCAATCGTCCTCGTTATATCCCTCCATCGCGGCGCGAAAGTGTTCCGGCAAATCGCCATCCCAACCAAGTTCCAGCCGGTGCTCCACATACCGCATAGCCTCGCGCGATACTTCCAGGGGAACTTTTCGCTCGAATTCGTGAAACATTTCCAATTTTTTCAGCGAGTACTCTTCCACGCCGGCCCGCACCCCTTGTTTAAATGTTGTATGCAGGTCCACGAATAACTTGGCTCGCAGCATCCGGTCAATTTCGTCTTCGCGCGTCGCATACCTACCCATCAGCCATTTGAACTTGCTGGGCTCGTAGGCGCCAAAATGATAGACATGCATGTTTCGGTCGGCATTCCACCTCTGCATGATCTGATCCACGATCCATTCGAAGGATTGCTTCTCCTCTTCCGCAGTAAAGCACCACTGCTTTTTATAAGCGATCTCGTGTTTCTCGTTCTTTGTTACGAAACCAAACAAGTACTGCCGACCGCCGTCGTCTGCAAACGGGTCGCCTTCCAAGTCCATAAACACATCGAAATCTGACGGCTCAGGCAAGCTGCAGAATCCCGTTCCCGGCGTCACGGGAAGTAACTCATGCACCTTTGTCTTTTCCACTCGCGCTTGAAACTGCAACCGCGCTTGCTCTCGTGCTCTTTCGTAGCCTTCCCTTGAACCATGCAATGGCTTGCGCTGCAGCGGAATGGGCAGAGCGGCAAGTTTCGAAAGAGTCGCAGTCTCCCAATCACTCAGTTGTTTGCGCTGGAGCCGCGTTATGCCGGCTACCAAGGAAAGATGATCGTCGCTGCGCCGCTGTGCGTCGCACTCGCGAAACCAGCGGCATACATCGCAATGTGTGCAGGGCTCCGGATAACTTTCCAGGTTCTCCACACTATCGCTGGCATTTTCGAGCCGTGCTTTTACATACCGGTAGTAGGCGGAATATTCTGCAAAGCGATAGGGTTCCGCTTCAAAATTCTTGCCCGTTGGAATCACGTACATGAAGTCTGGCGCTTGACCCTGAATCTCTCCCAGCAAATCGGAATACAAAGCAAGCTGAAGGATGGTTGCCGCTTTGGTTTCTCGCGCCAATTTGCAATCATAAACTTCGTACGACCAATCGCCCAAGCTACTCGGCTTAGCCACTCTTGCCAGCACGTCCGACCGTCCAACCCAACGCCCGGCGGCCAGGCTACCTTGCGCGATCACTTCAACACCGCGCTCCATGGCCGCTAGGGTTTCCGCGAGCGCCTGACCTTCATCTTTAATCTCGCGTAAGTCGGCAAATGACAATCCTTTATCTCGGAGAAACCGCAAATAGGCGGCCTCGTGCCGCAATCCTAATTGTTGAATAACCACAAGATCGGGTGAGTTCCACTCCGGCGCACTGCGCTCCCCGCGCGCGACGCTCAAATCCAGCGAAGTAAGATGACGACAAGCCAAGTGGTTGCTCAGATCAGTGGCGGAAAGTCGAATTTGTCCTGGCGTAGCCCGCATATCAGGTAATTTAGGGAGACTTCCTAGCGTCCTTTATGAATATTGTTTCTGATACTAGCTTAACTAATTATCGTAAACGGTACGTGATTATAATCGATTGACCGGAGTGCGAGACGTATTCACACATTCCATTATGAGTTCCAAGCGGAACTTGGTTCGTTTCCTCTGTTTTCCACGGGCTGAATCACCCACAGCAAGACCCGACAGGGGCTTAATTTCGTGTAGGCAGACAGCAGGGGTTTCGTTATAATGGGCAATTGTGCGTAGTGTGCTGGCCCCACCTGAGCGGGTCTGCCCGGAAAATGAGTCATGAAACCCATAATTTCTAAAGTACAGCAGTCCCAACTCCGCAAGGATCATCCCGTGTTTCGTCCGGGTGACACGGTTCGGGTGAATGTTCGGCTGAAGGAAGGCGAGGAAGCCAAGGAACGCATCCAGCCGTTTGAAGGCGTGGTGATGAGCCGCCGTGGTGAACTTCTGGGCGAATCGTTTACAGTGCGCCGCGTGAGCTTCGGCATCGGCGTAGAGCGCATCTTTCCGGTGCATTCGCCGATGATTAGCTCGATTGACGTTGTGCGCCAAGGCCGAGTTCGTCGCGCCAAGCTGAATTATCTGCGCCAGCGCAAAGGCAAAGCGGCCCGCATCAAGCGCGTCGAGACGTTTGAGAAAGTGGCCGCAACTACAGCGACAGCCGCAGAGTAACCTCAGCGAATCGAATTACGCCCGCTCCGAGAAATCGGGGCGGGCTTTTTGTTTTCGGCCCACCCACATGGCGCGACATTCACTGTTTGTGGAAAACTGCGGGTTCTGCATGTGCTAAAATCCGTGACCGATGGGCAGACTCTGCTGTACGCGGTACGAGCGCGACGCGCGCCAGCACGGCTGGCAGCGTATCGCTGGCCTGGACGAAGCGGGACGCGGCTCGCTGTTTGGTCCCGTAGTAGCTGCAGCCGTCATTTTGAATCCCCGCCGCCGGATCGTCGGACTAGATGATTCCAAGAAGCTCACTCCTGACCGCCGCCAAGAACTAGCGCCGCGCATTCGAGAGCACGCTTTGGCGTGGGCCGTAGCGGAAATAGAAGCCAGCCGGATCGATGCGTGGAATATCTACCAAGCGAGCCGGCAGGCGATGATGGCTGCGGTTTCGCAGCTCTTTCCCCTTCCGGATTACCTCCTACTGGATGCCATCGAAATTGATTTGCCCATCGAACAGAAAGCATTGATTCACGGCGATGCGCGTTCAGTCTCGATTGCGGCAGCATCGATCTTGGCTAAGGTGGAGCGGGATCAACGCATGCAGGAATACGACCAGCTCTATCCCCAATATGGCCTGGCGCAGAACAAAGGCTACGGCACGCCGGATCATTTGGAAGCCCTCCAGCGCCACGGGCCTTCACCACTGCATCGCTTTTCGTATTCTCCGGTACGCGAGGCAGGATGTTGGGCGGTCGGCGCGAAACAGGACATGTTGCCGCTTACGCCCGCCACGGATGCCCTAGCTAGCCCGGCAGACAGCACTACGCTCTCGGAGCCATAGAACCCAGCCGCTTCACGCCTTGACCAGCTCGAAACCTGCCCAGACGTTGGCCGAGGCTAGTACATCTAGCTTGGGCGCTTAAAAGGCACTGTTATCGCCTATGGCACCATGCTTCGCCCGGTTCATTGCTCCTTGTTTTTCGCGCATGCTAACCTTCTCGACTGAGCCACAAGTGTGGCCCAACCACGCCACCCCGCCTTAAGTGAAGGCGAGGCTGGCGAAAATTACCCATGGCCTTCAACAAAAGCAAAGCGCTGGAAAACGCGCTGAAGTTCCTCAATCAGGGCAAAGTTGCCCCGGCCATCGCCGAATACCAGCAAATTCTGCGTCACGACCCGAAGGACCAAGCTACCTTAATGACCGTGGGCGATTTGTATGCCCGCCAAGCCGATCTGGGACATGCCATTGAATATTTTGAGCGGCTTGCGCAGGTCTACCTGGACGATGGCTTCAACAGCAAAGCCATCGCAATCTACAAGAAAATCGGCAAATTAGCTCCCAACGAGCTTCCTCCTCTTGAACGCCTCGCCGATCTGTACGTTCAGCAGGGCATCTTGAGCGAGGCTCGTCCGCTGTTTTTACAAATCGCAGAAGCACATCTAAAGGCCAATCGAGCGCCGAAAGCCGTAGAAGTGCTGCATCGCCTGTTGGAGGTTGAGCCGGAAAATCTGCGCGTGCAGATGCGCCTCGCTGAACTTTACAACGTCATGGGCCTGAAGAAAGAGGCGGCTCAAACTTACCTGAATTACGCGCAAAGGTTATTCGATCGGGGCGAAAACGATGAGGCCGAAAAACTGATTGAGCGCGCCGTGGAGGTCGATCCCTCCAACGCCTCCGCTCTGCTTTTGAAAGCGAAGACCCTGAACGCAAATGGCAAAACTGCGCAGGCGATTCCAATCCTGGAATCCCATCCGGAAGCGAACGCGGGCGGCGATGTCACCAACATGCTGTTGGACTATGAGTTGCAGACGGGACAAGTTCAGAAAGCCGCGGAGCGTGGACGTCAAGTGCTGGCCCGGGGACATGCGCATTTTGGGCCGCTTTACAAGGTAGCCGAGACGCTCATCGAGAGCGGAGACCCGAATGCCGCGCTTCCCCTGTTGCGTGAGCTGCGCGGCGCCATGATCGAAGCGGGCGAGCAGGACAAGTTCGTGAAGTCACTGACGACGGCGAGCGAGCGCCTGCCGGGAAATGCCGAACCGCTGGAAATGCTCGTCGATTTTTCCCGAACTACCAGCGATCCCTTCCGCTTGAACGCTGCGCTTGGCCAGCTTTCCGACGTCTATGCCGCCGCGGGAGACTTTCCACGCGCGGAAGCGCTGTTGCAGGAGCTCGTCGATCGAAACAAGGACGACGAACGCGTGGTCGCTCGTCTGAACCAACTTCGCGAGCGCGCGGGCGGCGCGCCGGTCCCGGCACCCGAAGCATTGCCGCCTGAAAGCGAAGAGGAAAAAGCCGAGCATCGAATTCCGCAGGCTTCCGTGGCGGCGGTGTCGGTTATTGAAGAGCCGCTCGATGAAGAAACACAACGGTACATCGCACAGGCTTTGACGGACGTCGATCTCTTTTCGAGCTACGGTTTAACCCAGAAGGCCACGCATCTCCTCGAAAACGTCTTGCAGCGAGCGCCCCGCCATACTCCCACACTGGAGAGGCTGCTGGATCTTTATCTTGGCGCAGGCAATGAAAGGCGCACCGCTGAACTGGCAGGGCAGTTGGAGCAGATTCATCGCGAGCGCAACGACCAGGTAAATGCCGATCGTTTTGCGGAACTGCGGCAAAGATTCCAGAAGGCTGCGGGAGTATCGACGGAAGAATTACAGGCTGCTCCACCCATGTCTGCGCCGGTGACGCCAGAAGCCCAGTCGTCAGCCACCGCAGAGATTGCGCCCGAGACCGCCGCACCTGCAGACAAGACTGCCGAGATGAGTGCCGCCGATATCGCTGCCGAATTCGGCATACCGCTGACCGCTGCTCCCCTGCAGCCTCTAGTTGAAGAATTTGCTGTTGCCCCTGTGCCCCTTGAGGAGCCTGCGACCTCCGTTGCTGCATCGCCTGCCCAACCGGTCGCAGAAAAGCCCGTGACGGCTGGGGAGGAACTGGATCTCTCCGACGAATGGGAAGCCATTTCGCAAGATGTCGTCGATACTGAGAAAACGGCGCTGGAAGAGACTCCAGTTGCAGCGGAGACGCAAAGCGAAGCCGCTACCATTGAGGCTGCGACAGAGGCTGCCGCCTCACAGCCTGAGCCCGAACCTGATCCAATTTTTGTCATAGAGGAATCTGAGGGCGAACCAATCGTTGAACAGCTAGCTGCCCAGCCGGAACCCGTCGAGCTTGAGGCCGAAGCACCGATCGCGCTGGAGATCGAGCCGGAGCCTGAAGCAGTGCCGACTTCGAGTCACGACTTTGCCGTGCAGCCGGATTCATTTGAAATCAACGACAGCAGCTTGGAAGCAGCCGAGCCTCCTGTGATCGAAATCATTGAGGAGCCGGCAGCCGAGGCTCTCCCTGCCGAAACTGTTGCTCCAGCCGATGGCGAATTTGAATTGGAGCTTACGCCGGAACCCGTTGCGATCGACAGCCATGCGGGCCCGGCAACCACGGAGGATTTTCTCAACGAACTAGCCGCCGAGGTGGAAGAGCTGGAAGCGCCTGCGCGTGACCGCGCTTTTGTCACCGCTACTGAAGATATTGACGAACCGGCCCCAGTCTTCGCAGCAAGTTCGGTGCCTGCGGCTGCGATTTCAGAGAACGGAAGTTCTAAGACATCTTCCGCTCCCATTCCTGAGATAACGACCGAAAGTTTGAATGAACTGGCGGAGGTTTTTCAGGAATTCCGCAGCGAACTCGGCGAACTTGGTGAGGAAGACGAAGATTTGGAAACACACTACAACCTGGGCATCGCCTACCGCGAAATGGGGTTGCTGGACGAGGCTATCGGCGAGTTCCAAAAAGTGGCGAAGGCCGTACAGAAGGGCAAGCCCTTCCGTTACACCATGAACTGTTCGACGATGCTCGGGCTTTCGTTCATGGACAAGGGCGAGCCGAATATCGCCGCGCTGTGGTACCAGCGCGCTCTGGAAGTTCCGGGGCTCGAACACGAGACGATTCTCGCGCTGCGTTATGATCTTGGCTTGGCGCTGGAAGCCGGCGGAGATTCGTCAGCGGCGCTCGATTGCTTCCGTCAAGTCTATGCCGCAAACATCGAATACCGCGACGTCGCCGACCGCATCTCCACGCTACAGAAACGCTAAGTCGCTCATCCCTAGCGCGCGGTCAGGCTGTGTACTTCAGCAACGTAACCACCCGGAAATTGGATGATCGCCGTGGTTCGGTCGTGCGTGGAGTAAGGCGGAGACAATATCTTCGCACCAGCTGCTTTGGCTTTTTGCAACGTTGCGCTGAGATCCTGCACTAGGTATCCAGTTATCTCGCGGCCGAACGGATACGGCAAATGGCCGTCAGTGACCATGACCTGCATGTTTCCAAACAGCGACTCGATGCGTACCCGACGATAAGTCTCGCCCGCGCGCCCGATTTCGCCTGCGTCGGCGCGCTTGTCATCTGCCACAACTTTGCCCTGGCTGAAGCGCACGAAGCCGTTGACGAAATTGTCGGCTTGATCGGCAGATACGTAGACACGATTGTCGGGAACCGATTCAAGCGGCCCGTATTTGGGTGGAGTGAAGTGCCAATACAATTGCATCTTCAAGCCCCCGGGCCACTGGATGACGGCGTCGACTCCGATTGGGTCTTTGAACGGTTCGACGATCACCTCCGCGCCAGCGGCTCGAGCGGCCTTGAGTGCCTGGTCCATGTCGGTCACTAGATATCCCGTGCGCTCCTCTCCGAATGGAAACGGGATCGGCGTTTGGAATGCGAAGATCGATAGCGTGCCGACCGGAGTCCATAAATATTGAAACTCCGTGCTGCCCGGCACAGGCAGAACATTTGTCACGGATCGCTTGGACGCTTGGCCGCCAAACGTAGCGGCGAAGCTGTTGACGAACGCGTCCAAATCGCCAGGAGCAACATATACATGCGTCGAATCGTATTGCGCTCCGACCGCAACTCCCTCGTCGCGGGGGACCTCGCTCCCGGTCGCGGGACCCTGCAGCGAAAATAACAAAATGCCGGCTAGAGCTATCGCGCAGCCGAACGTAATGGCGTGGATTCTCTTTCGCTTATACATCTGCTGGAACCGCCTTCCCATAGTACTTACCTCGATGCTGTCGGACGCGTCGCGACGGATGCCCTGGTCAACATGGAGATTTGCCGCTAGCGAGCACACCACATGCGGTTCGCACTTCATTCCCATGAATTCTTCGCCGCTGGCTCTGAGAACCGAGAGGCCCGGTCTTCGCGCAAAAGCGAAAGGCCGGGCCGTCGGTGCCGTTACGCTGAGGCAGTAGTCGCCGTACCCTTGAAAAAGGTAAGCAAATCCGCGTTGATCTGGTCCGCGTTGGTCGCGGGCATGCCATGCGGAAAGCCCTTGTACACCTTTAACGTTGCGTTCTTCAGTATCTTCGCGGACTTGAGACCGGCGGCGGCGATAGGCACGATCTGATCGTCGTCACCATGCATCACCAGTACGGGAATTTCGATCTTCTTCAGGTCCTCGGTGAAGTCGGTTTCCGAGAAGGCCTTGATGCAGTCGTAGTGGGCCTTCATGCCTCCCAACATTCCCTGCAACCACCAGTGCTCGCGGATGCCTTCCGAGATTTTGGCGCCCGGACGGTTGTAGCCGTAAAACGGCAAAGTGATGTCCCGGTAGAACTGCGGCCGGTTGGCTGCCAATTGTGCCCGGAGGCCGTCGAAAACTGATATGGGGGCCCCTTCGGGGTTGTTAGCGGTCTTCACCATGAGCGGTGGCACTGCGCTGATAAGTACGGCCTTCGATACGCGCTTGGAACCATGGCGGCCCAGATAGCGTGCGACTTCACCGCCACCGGTAGAGTGCCCGACCATAATTGCGTCCTTAAGATCGAGCTTTTCAAATAGGCCGGCGAGATCGTCCGCGTATGTATCCATCTCGTTTCCGTCCCAGGTCTGGCCGGAGCGGCCATGTCCGCGGCGATCGTGCGCGATCACCCGATACCCGAGTTGACCAAAGTACAGCATTTGCCCGTCCCAGTCGTCTGCAGACAGGGGCCAGCCGTGGCTGAAAACTATGGGCTGTCCCTTTCCCCAATCCTTGTAATAAATCTGCGTTCCGTCTTTTGCAGTGATTGTAGCCATGGGATGCTCTCCTTAGTCTTGGTTTGCTTGATGTGTCCTGCGTGCGTTCTGTCCAGGAATTCCTTGCGGGCCTCGAATCGGGTCAATTGTACTCTCGCTTTGCTGGTTTGGCACACGGCGAGCGATGGCTGGGGGGTCCGGCCGGCTGATGACCCGGAGTAGGTGTTGCGACCGCCGGAATAATCTCCCATAATCCTTACCCTGATGATGAACCGGGTTCTCCGTGTTGTGCTCCTGCTGCTTTGGCTCGAATTGGGGTTGGCGCTGATTCTGGTTCCGTGGTCCGAGGTATGGGACATGAATTATTTTCTTTACCAATACCCGGCGCTAGCGCTTTTTGTTAAGAATCCCTTTCTGCGCGGAGCAACATCGGGCCTTGGTCTGATGAATGTGCTGTTTGCGCTCGAAGCGTTTCGCCGCCGGACTGCCATCGTTGAAACCCGCTAATAAGCCGATCGTTTGCTACGTCACCGACCGGAAGTCTTCGACTAGCGATAGGAACGAAGCCGCTCTCACATCGACGCTACTGCAAAACATTCAAGCAGCCCTTGCCGCCGGCGCCGATTGGATACAGGTCCGTGAGAAGGACTTGCGGGGCGGACAACTTCTAGAAGTCGGGCGCGTCGCTGTAGGTCTGGCGGCTGCTCGCGGGAAGAAAACTGGCCGCGCGCCACGAATAATTATCAACGACCGCTTGGACGTGGCGCTCGCCGCCGATGCACATGGCGTGCATCTAGGACGCGAATCGGCCTCAGCCCACGAAGTGGTGCGGTGGTGCCGTGCAGGAAACGCGCCGAATGGATTCGTAATTGGAGTTTCTTGCCACAGCATCGAAGAAGCACGCGAAGCGGCAAATGCCAAGGCCGACTACATCTTGTTCGGCCCGGTCTTCGAGACGCCTTCGAAGTTACCTTTTGGCACGCCTCAAGGGATAGAAAAGCTGGCCGGGGTTTGCCGCGCCGTGCCGATGCCGGTGGTTGCAATAGGGGGTGTGAGCCAAGAAAATGCTGCGGCTTGCATTCGTGCGGGCGCCGCCGGAATTGCGGCGATCCGGATGTTTCAGGATTCGCCCGATACGAAAGCCGTTACGGAGTCAGTTGCGTCCATCCACGAACTACGGGGCAAGGAACTATAACTGTTACGGAGGCTGTTGAAATTATGCGCTGAGCCAGCGGCCAACGGGTTGCCAGCTCTCTTTATGGTCGCAGATCACTTTGATAACAGCCGTAATAGGAATCGCGAGAATCAAACCCATCGCGCCCCACAAAAATCCCCAGAACAGAAGCGACACGGTTAGCGCTAGAGCGTTGAGCCGCACCATGGAGCCGACCAGCGCGGGTACTAACAAATTTGCGGCAACGAGATGCAGGAAAGTGAGCACGGCGAAAATGCCGATGAAAGGTGTAACCGTGTGAAATTGCTTCAGGCCGATCAATAAAGGCGGCATCCAGGAAAGGACCACGCCGAGATACGGGATCAGATTGCACGTACCGGAGATAAGCGCGGTGAGAAATGGAAACTCGAGCCCAATCAAGAAGAAAAAAATCCAACTCAAAACGATTAGAATGACTCCCACCATTGCCGTCCCCACCACATAGCTGCGAAGAACCAAAGAAATATCCGTCAGCGTTTCTTTGACTAAGGTGCGTTCGGTGGCCGGAAATAGCTGCATGGTCGCATGCCATACCTGGCGCTTTGCCGCGAGCATAAAAAATAACAGGAAGGGTATGAAAGTAGCCCCCAGCACTACTTCATATAGCCCACTCAGCCGGGAGAACACCGCCGCGCGAACGGGATGCGATTCCGCGACCGCTACTATGTGTTCAGCCTGCTTGCCAACCTGGTCGGGAGAGCCAATTTCCGAAACGTGTTCCTCCACGGAAGCCAGCTTTTGTTCTACGGCGTTGGCCACCGCGTGCAAGGGAGCGCGGTACTTGGGCCAATCCCTGCCGAACTGATCCACACGTTCGACCAGCGACCATGCTACGAACAGCAAAACTGCAATTGTAAAGAGAACGATGATGAGCGATCCCAACGCGCGCGGGATATGCCAGTTCTCCATAAACGTTACGACCGGATCCAGAAAGTACGCGAGCAACACCGCCACCAGAACCGTTACGAGTACAGATGACGCCCAGTAACAGAAAGCGATCACAATTCCCGCCGCAATAATCTTGGCAGGTGTCGAGTTGTCGTTAATGATTTTTGTGTCTTCCAATGGCATTCCCGTACGATAACACAGGCTGCGCCGCGATATCCGGCGATGTGCTTACGCATACACCCACTAGGCTCGCATTCGCTAAGTTGAGCGTAAGAAACAGATTCGATGCCAGGCTGAAGGCACTATGACCTCGCGATGATAGAATTGCCTCCCGTTTTGCGCGGGATAAGAACAGGAGCAAATGGCTAAGGAACTTTTCGGCACGGACGGCATCCGCGGCATCCCGGGCGAATACCCTCTCGATGATGCGACCTTGGATCGCGTTGGCCTCGCGCTGGGGAATTATTTGCGTTCGCAAGGATTCGCAAACGATAAGAGCCCCAACGTCCTGATCGGTCGCGATACGCGCGAGTCCGGCCCGCACATTGCCGAACGAATTGCTTGCGGGCTGGCTGCTGGTGGCGCGAATCCAATTTCTGCCGGAGTTCTCACTACACCCGGGGTCGCCTGGCTCGTCAACCGAGAAGGATTTGCCGCGGGCGTAGTAATTTCCGCTTCGCACAACCCGTACCACGACAATGGCGTGAAACTGATTTCGTCCACAGGAATGAAATTCCCGGATGCGACAGAGGCGGCTCTCGAACAGTTCGTTCTTTCATCGCGCGACACCGTCTCAACCGCCAGGGCGCTGCGTCTGCACGACAACGAAAAGATTGACGACGATTACCTGGCAGGATTAGCCCAGGCGATTTTACCCGGTGCAAAACTCGCAGGAATGAAAATAGTGCTGGACTGTGCCAACGGAGCGGCCAGCGATCTGGCGCCTCGGCTGTTTCGCTCCCTGGGCGCGGATGTGGTCGCAATGAATCACACGCCCGACGGAAAAAATATAAATGCAAACTGCGGCTCGCTGCATCCGGAATCAATGCAAAAACGAGTCGTGGAATCCGGTGCCGCGCTGGGCGTGGCATTTGACGGAGACGCGGACCGCGCAATTTTTGCCAGCGCGAAGGGGAAACTCGTGGATGGCGACGGGGTTCTGTTTGTCGTGGCGCGTTATCTGAAATCGGCCGGAAAGCTCAAGGGCGACATAGTGGTAGGCACCACCATGGCCAACCTCGGTCTCGAGCGCGCTCTCGAAAATGCCGGACTGAAGCTTGTGCGCACCGCCGTGGGCGATCGCTACGTGCTGGAAGAAATGCGGCGCATTGGCGCGAACTTCGGCGGAGAACAGTCCGGGCACATTTTATTTCTCGATGACGCTACCACGGGTGATGGAATGCTCACGGCTTTGAAACTGGCGTCGATTGTGTCGCTTTCTGGACCTCTCGATTCGTTGGTCGCAGATGTCAAAATTTTTCCGCAGAAAATTGTAAACGTCCGCGTACGTTCCAAACCTCCCCTTGATTCCCTCCCCGAAGTCGACCGCGTACTTCGCGAAGCGGAAAAGGCTCTCGGTAATTCCGGCCGCGTAGTGCTGCGCTATTCGGGCACGGAGCCCCTCGCGCGCGTCATGGTGGAAGCCGAACGCGACCAGGATGTTCGCCGCTGGACCGAATCCCTCGCCGGCGCTCTGCGCACTGCCATCGGGATATAAACCTGCCGGAGTGGCTACTGCACCAATTCTACTGCTTGATTTACTTGATTTCCCCGCTATCACAAGGTAAGTAAATACCCCGCAAGCGCTTTTGAGAAGCAACATTCTGGAGGAAGAACATTGCGAAAAGCTTGGATAGCTGTGGGTACCGCGTTAATTTGCCTGGTTTTTTGCGTGAATTCCTCCGGCATGCCCTCACCCACGGACTATCCCGATAAGCCGGCGGGGCTGAAAAAGATGATCCAGGATCTTCTGAAGGCGGAGCAGGATGGAGATCAGCAAAAGCTGAAGGAATATTGGGAGGGGCTAAAGATTCCGAATTCGGACGAATGGTTCAGTCAGGTTTTTGGAGACCGCTTCGGTCCTCTGATGGCAAAGACGTACCAGGCCCAATCGCCGATCATGGGCAAGAGCCTCGGCAAGATTCTGACAAATGCTTTGCGAGACAAAATGACGCAAGTCGACGTGCTTCGTTTCGATAGGGCGTGTGATTCAGGAGCGGGCGATAACGTATATCCTCTGCTGGCAGCGCGCAAACAGCAACTGCCTATGTATGAAGTGAAGCTTGCGAATGGGACTTACTGGACGGAACTGTTCGCTTTCATTTACGTGCAAGGCGCTTTTCGGTTTATCCCGCAACCGACTATTCCTCATTTGAGTACGACCGTCCGAACAATTCGCCAGGCCCCTCCCGACGATGCGAAGGGGCCTGGCGACGATGATTCAGACTTTATTCCTGCGGCGATTACTCACCAGGTGCCGCCAATCTATCCGGAGGGTATCGGGCAATCGCTCACCGACTCGGTGAAGATAAACGTCCTTCTTGGCGCGGATGGAAGCATTAAGGAGATGTATCCCATTTCGGGCCGATGTGCCTTCGTGGAAGCTTTTGAAAAGTCCGCAAAGAAATGGACATTCTCTCCCGGAAAGATGAATGGAACGGCTTACGAATCGTGGTTTTTGCTTTCCGAAGACTTTACCCGTTCAAACAACTGAATCAGGACTCGTCGATAATTGAGGATTTGGAGTCCCGGTTTCCTCATGTAATCCTGCCAGCCTCGCCTGAAAAAAAATGCAAGCGCGGGAACTTTTTGCGTTCTCCGGACATTACAGAGATAGAAGCATCTGAATCGGGAGGACGTGACGCTCGGGGCTCTCGGAACCCGGGCTCGTGGTGAGCGATGACCAGCGACGAGCAGCTAATCCTGGAACTTCAGCAAGGCTCCGACGCAGCCTTCACCGAGCTTTTCTTGCGCTACCGCGAGCGGGTTTACGGATTTTTCCGGCGCCGCATGAACGATGCAGCAAAGGCCGAGGAATTGGCCCAGGAGACTTTTCTCGCCGTGCTGCGAGCGGCTCAACGGTATGAGCCCCGCGCCACGTTTAGAGCCTACCTGTTCGGAATCGCTTTTAACGTTCTCGCAGCGCATCGGCGCAAAACCGCTCTTAACAAAGCGCAGTCGGATAATGCTCCAGACGAAGTTTCGGATCCATCAGGGACAAATCCGGAAATCGTAATTTGGGTGCGCCAAGCCGTGGAAAGGCTCGAGGCCGCCGAGCGAGAGGTCTTGTTGCTGCGCGAGTTCGAGGAATTAAGCTACGAGGAAATCGCAAAGATATTGTACGTGCCGGTAAACACCGTCAGGTCGCGATTGTTCCGTGCGCGCATGGCATTACGCGAAATCCTGGCCACAAAGTCAGAAAATTTGGGAGGGCGGAAATGACTCCATCCACTCATCCGTTCGAGCAAGAGGAAGTGATGGCCTATCTCGACGGAGAGCTTGCCGCGAATCACGCGGCCAGTGTCGCGGCGCACCTGCGCGAATGCCCAGAATGCGCAGCGTTGGCGAAGCAGATGCGCGACGTCTCGGTGCAGCTTTCAAATTGGAGCGTGGAACCGGCTCCTGCAAGCTTGACGAAGAACCTGGACGCAGCGAGAGCCGAACGTGCGTTGGCGAAAGTAAAAAAGCCCAGAGGATTCGACGGTTGGCTAGATGGAAAATTCTCGCTTTTAACGAATCGCTGGGTATGGGGAGCGGTCAGTGTGGTCGCTGTCGTCGCATTGCTGATTGCTGTTGGGCGTCCGAATCTACTGAGAGCGCCGGAAGCTGAACGAATGGCGAGCCGGTTGGCTTATGCACGACGATCGCAATCCGCCGAACTCGCAACGAAAGAGAATGCGACAAGCGACCTAGAGTCGGCGCAAACGGCGACGCCCGGACCGTCTCCTGAAGCTCCGAACGGTCAGACTCAGCCCATGATCGCCCGAACAGCCTCAGTTTCCTTGATCGTAAAGGATTTCGGGCCCTTGGAAGCCAGCGTGAAGGCGATTGCGCAACGCCACAATGGGTACATAGCCAACCTGAATTCGACGTCGCCGCAAGACGCCGCTCGCGCTCTGACGGCCACGCTGCGAATACCGTCGGCTCAACTTGAAGCAGCCATTGCGGAGCTGAAGCAACTGGGGCACGTTGAACAGGAATCGCAGTCGGGCGAAGAAGTGACCAAGGAGTTTACCGATCGCGCGGCTCGCATGAAGAATGCCCGCGCCACCGAGGAAAGATTGCTGGACGTGCTTCGCAACCATACCGGACAAGTAAAAGACATCCTCGCCACCGAACAGGAAATCGCGCGGGTCCGCGGCGACATCGAACAGATGGAATCCGATCAACGGGCATTGCAAACCCGCGTTGATTTCTCCACCGTGGAGCTTTCCGCGCAGGAAGAGTATAAGGCGAGCTTAGAAAGCGCGCCTCCGTCAACGGGCAGGCGGCTGCGCAATGCTGCGGTGCAAGGCTACCGAACAGTGGTCGATAGCGTGATTGGATTCGGGGTCTGGGCGCTACAGTCCTTGCCGACCTTGTTGCTGTGGGGCTTTGTTGCATTTGCGCCGGCGCGCTGGCTCTGGAAACGCCTGCGTCGCACTCCGGCATCACAATCCTAGCCTGCGGGCAGGTTCTCGAGACACCATCTGCAATTTCACTATTCCATTGCGTGGACGTGCGTCTTCATGTATTTCTTGCCTCGGTGACAAGCTGCCAAGCGGCGCACCAGGAGCATGCTATGCATTCTTCAAAAATTGGTTTGATTCTATTGATGACTCTCTTCGCGTCCACGGCTGCCTTTGCCCAGGGCGAAGAGAAAGAACCCGCTCCTCCGCAGAACGCCACGACGAGTGATGGCTCTCAACCGGATGCGTCCGCACCGTCGAGCGCAATCCACGCAGGTGCCTATGTTGCTTCCGCCATGCTTGTCCACCAGGTCACGCCGGCGTACCCACCCTCGGCAAAGTCGGCGCACATTAGCGGAACCGTGGTGCTCCACGCCCTCATCGCACAGGATGGAACCATCGAGCAATTGCAATATGTGAGCGGTCCTCCTCTCTTACTTAAATCCGCGATGGATGCCGTCCAGCAGTGGATCTATCAGCCAATGCTGGTGAACGGCAAACCGGTTAAAGTCGATACAACCATCTCCGTCGTTTACACGCTGGGCGGAAGAAATCCATCCAGCGCTGATGAATCGGCGTCGCCATCAGCGGTCCCACCTACGGCTGGATTGCCGCCCGCATCGACAGCCGATTCTTCCCAAGACGCACAGAAGGAAGCGGCGGCGCCTCAAACTTCCACTAACGCAAGTTCTGTACCAAATTCTCCCACAACGAAACCAAAGAGCATTCGCGTAGGTGGGAACGTCGCCGCGGCGAACCTAATTCACCGGGTAACCCCGGTATATCCGAACGATGCCAAAAAAAAGCACATTCAAGGGACGGTGCTTCTCCACGCCGTTATCGCCCAGGACGGCACCATGAAGACAGTGGAGTATATGAGCGGACCGACGGAGTTGACCGATTCCGCGATCAACGCAGTGAAGCAATGGCGATACAAGCCCACGTCGCTAAGGGGCGAACTGATCGAAGTAGACACCACGATCTCAGTGGTTTTTAGCTTGGGCAAACAGTAGCGAACGTCTTCCAAAGAACGTAGAAAACCCGCCGGAGCTTTTCAGAAAGCGGAGATGTGCGCGCAATTTAGGAGAGGAAACTGATGTCTTTCGCCGTAAGTCGTGTCGCGCCAACCAGAGAAGTCTCTCAGTTTAGGCCAGAGCCCCTGGCAACCCACGTGCAACTGAGTAACTGGCTGTCTCTTATCCCGGGGTGGGCCGGTTTCGCCGCGCCGAAACCGGAACTAGGGGTAGAGCAAAGGGGACTCGACGGAGTCCCCTTTTTTATTTCTCCTGCTTTGATTTTCGCTATTTGCCGGCTTAGCTGCAGCCTGAAGTACTGCCGCAGTTGGAGCACTTGTAACAGCTGCCGTTTGGCGTCATCAGCATGCCGCACTCGGAGCATGAGGGCGCATCGTCAATCGCGGCGCGCGGGCGAGTGGAAGCTTCGGGTTCCGGCACCTTGATTGCGGTTGCAGGTGACGGGGCCTTCGCTTCTGGTGTAACTACGGTGACGGGACCCGTTGAATCCCCCACGGTGACTTCGCCATCGAGATAGTCTGACGAGATGAATTTGCCGCCCAGCCACCGCCCGATGTAGTCCACCACCGACTTTGCATATCGAATTCTCGGGTTGCCGGTGTAGCCGGAGGGTTCGAAGCGCGAGTTCACGAATTTATCGACCAAGGCGCGAAGCGGGACCCCGTACTGCAGCGCGACGGAGACGGATAGCGCGAAAGCGTCCATGATGCCGGAGAGCGTGGACCCTTCCTTAGCCATCTTAATGAAGATCTCGCCCGCGGTGCCGTCGTCATACTTGCCTACCGTGAGGTAACCTTCGTGCCCGCCAATCGAAAACTTGTGCGTGATGGAACTGCGCTCGTTAGGCAGCTTACGGCGTCTGGTGCGGTCGAAAAGTTCCTGCTGCTCGTGCGAAGGGACCTCAACTTTGGCAACCGGAACTTCCACAGTCACTGCCGAGGCTGCCGTCGCGGGCTTCTCCTCTTTTTTCTTGCCCGAGACGGATAACGGCTGCGAACCTTTCGAATTGTCGCGATAGATGGCCACAGCCTTGAGTCCGAATTTCCAGGATTCGCTATAAGCTTCCATGATGTCTTCCACCGTGGATTCTTCCGGCATATTGATCGTTTTGCTGATCGCGCCGGAAAGAAACGGCTGAGCGGCGGCCATCATCTGCAAGTGACCTTTCCAGGAAATCGAGCGGCCTCCCGGGGTGGCCAGCGAGCAATCGAACACCGCCAGGTGCTCTGGTTTCAGCCCGGGCGCACCTTCTATCGCTCCATTCGCATCGATAAAGTCCACGATTTGCGCCACTTGTTCCGGCGGATAACCCAGATTCATCAGCGACTGCGGAACGGTGTTATTCACGATTTTGATTACGCCGCCGCCCACCAGCCGCTTCTGTTTCACCAGCGCGAGGTCGGGTTCGATTCCGGTGGTGTCGCAATCCATCATGAATCCGATCGTCCCCGTTGGGGCCAAAACGGAAACTTGAGAATTCTTGTAGCCGAACTTTTCGCCCAGTTCAAGCGCATCGTCCCACGACTTTTGCGCCGCATGCAGCAGGGACGGTTGCACGTGCTCTTCCTTGATCGGCCTCAGAGAATCGCGGTGCATGCGAATTACGTCAATCATCGCTTCGCGATTCCGCAGGTAGCCGCCAAAAGGTCCCATGCGCTCGGCAATGCGCGCCGACTGTGCGTAGGCTTCGCCGGTCATCAGAGCTGTAATAGCGCCGCAGAAGTCGCGTCCACGATCGGAGTCGTAAGGCATGGCCAGCGACATCAACAGCGCGCCCAGATTCGCATAGCCGATGCCCAGCGGCCGATAATCGTGCGAGTTGCGGGCGATTTTCTCGCTCGGATAGCTCGCATTGTCCACCAGGATTTCCTGCGCCGTGATAGTTACGTCCACTGCGTGGCTAAATCCTTCCGTATCGAACTGGCCATTCGAACCCAGGAATTTCAAGAGGTTCAGCGAGGCCAGATTGCAGGCGGTATCGTCCAGGAACATGTACTCGGAGCACGGGTTAGAGGCATGAATGCGATCCGTGGCCTTGCAAGTGTGCCAGCGATTGATGGTCGTATCGTATTGCATCCCCGGATCGCCGCACTTCCAGGCAGACTTGGCCATCTCGTGGAGCAGGTCTCGAGCGCGAAATTGTTCTACTGCCTTGCCGTCATTGACGTTGCGTGTCCACCAGTCGCGGTCTTCCTCTACGGCCCGCATAAAATCGTCGGTGACGCGCACGGAGTGGTTCGCATTCTGGAAGAAGACGGAGGAATACGCTTCGCCGTCGATCGCAGGATCGTAACCCTGTTCGATCAAAACTTGCGCCTTGCGCTCTTCCTTCATCTTGGACTCGATGAATTCCATGATGTCGGGGTGATCTACGTTTAGAATCACCATCTTGGCGGCGCGGCGCGTCTTGCCACCGCTCTTAATCACGCCGGCGAAGGCGTCAAAGCCCTTCATGAAGCTCACCGGGCCGGATGCGATCCCGCCGCCGGAAAGCGACTCGTGGCTTCCGCGCAGGGACGAGAAGTTCGTTCCCGTACCAGAACCCCATTTGAACAACATGCCTTCGGTCTTCGCCAGGTTCATGATCGAATCCATATTGTCCTGGACGGAGTTGATAAAGCATGCCGAGCATTGCGGCTTAGCCTGAACTCCGACGTTGAACCATACCGGCGAATTGAACGCCACTTTTTGCTCCACCAGCAAGTGAGCGAGTTCATCGCGAAAAATGTTCTTGGATTCGGGAGTCGCGAAATATCCGCCTTCTTCGCCCCAGCGCACGATCGTCTCCACCACGCGGCTTATCAATTGTCGTACCGAAGTTTCGCGCTCGGGTGAGTTCGGCTTTCCGTGAAAGTACTTCGAAGCGACAATATTTGTCGCTGTCTGCGACCAAGCTTTCGGGACTTCTACGTTGTCCTGCCGGAAAATTACCTGGCCTTTGTCATTGCCTATGATTGCGGCGCGGCGTTCCCACTCAACTTTGTCGTAGGGAGATATCTTCCCGTCGGTGAAGCGGCGCTGGAATTCCAGGCCGGAGGCACGTCGGGTAACCTGATCGGTTTCGGATTTGCTTTGCAACGTCATTCTTGTTTCCGCCATCTCTGTCTCCGCGCGGCAGTGAAGCCGTCATACGTTGGCTGGGCTGCGGTGCGGGAGAGAAATCCATTCTACTCCCAAACAACCGCGTCCAGGGTGTCGTTGTGTCTATCGAGAAATAGACGAAACAGGGGGGAAATCTGAGCGCTGGGCCGTCGAAATAGCTTGCATCGCGCCTTTCGCACCGAAAATTTAGAAAAGCCTAGCTAAGCCGCGCTAAAAACCGGATGCGCGGTGCGAAGTAGGGCCTCGTTGTACTCTAAATTGTCGGTGTTACCAGCCCGTTTCTCTGTTGATCGATGCCAGGAAGTTCGTCGTCACCGAATCAATTTTCCCCCGGGTCTGATTCGGCAGTATCGGGGGTTGAGGAAAACTTGTCAAGAAAAATTGATGCGCGACCACAAAATATTCCGCATGAGTTGTCGAAAGTATCTACTGGTAGTGTTGTCTGTGCCGTTAGCAACCATTGTCCTTTTTTCGTTTTCCCTTCCGTAAGAATTTCTTTCGGCTCTGAAATCATTTGATTTCTCTCATTTCCCGTTCCTTTTTGATTTTGTGGGCGAACAAAAATATTCTTGAACGCTTTTCTCTTCTCTTGATGGAACCACGGCCACGTTGCTCAGGTTATACTTGCTGGCCGCATCGCTACGAGGAGCGCACTTCGCGCCGATGGCTGCATCGCACGATTCAAAATTTGACGGGCGAATCGCATTCACCTATCCAGCCTTTTCCTTCTACGAGGTGGCACGATTTTTCGTAGTCGCATCGCTCGAAATGCAATCCGTCGCCGTCGGCTGGCAAGTTTATGAGCTTACACATAGCACTTTCGACCTGGGCCTCGTTGGACTTTGCCAATTCCTGCCGGGCATTCTTTTGTTTCTTGTTTCGGGCCATGTGGCAGACCGCTTTAATCGCCGCAGCCTCCTTATTTTGTGTTACGCGGGTTTCGCAACCTGCTCCGGGCTGCTGCTTTTTGCCAGCCATCGGCACGAACCGTCGGTAAGATCGATTTATGCGGTGCTGGTTCTGCTCGGCGTGGTCCGCTCATTTAACGGGCCGGTGAGCCGGGCATTGCTGCCGCAATTGGTTCCAGACGAGCATTTTCCAAATGCGGTGGCCTGGCATTCAACCATATTCCAGGCTGCTACGATCCTGGGACCGTCGATCGGTGGCATCGTGTATGCAGCGTTCCGCGGACCCTCGGCCGTTTACGCCACGGCCCTGGCGTCTGCGGTAACTGCGGTGATTTTCACCACTCTGATTAGGCTAAACGTCAAAGCGCGAGTGCGGGAACCGATCAACATCTCCACCGTTCTCGCCGGGCTTCGTTATATATGGCAGCGAAAAATAGTGCTGGGCTCGATCTCCCTGGACCTTTTTGCCATGTTGTTGGGAGGGGCTGTAGCGCTATTGCCGGCGTACGCGCGCGAGATTCTTCACACCGGTCCTTGGGGACTGGGACTGCTTCGAACTGCTCCGGCGGTCGGTGCAGCAGGAATGGCAGTTTTGTTGGCGTATCGTCCGCTGAAACGCCGGGTAGGAGCGACCATGCTTTGGTGTGTAAGCGGCTTCGGCGTGTTTACCATCATTTTTGGAATCTCCCGGAGCCTGATTGTATCGCTGCTGGCCCTGATGCTTGTGGGTGCGACGGACATGGTCAGCGTGGTGATTCGAGCGACTTTGGTCCAACTATTGACGCCGGACCAGATGCGTGGCCGCGTGAACGCCGTGGACATGATGTTTATTGGAGCATCCAATCAATTGGGTGAATTTGAGTCGGGGTTAACGGCGAGTTGGTTTGGAACAGTTCCAGCGGTCGTCTTCGGTGGAATCGGCACTTTGGTTGTCACCGCTATTTGGGCCTGGCGTTTCCCGGAGCTTCGCAACGCGGACAAACTGACCCCCTCGGGGAATTAACTTCTTCGTTCAAGCCTTAGCAACCACTTTTCATAGGAAATGTGCCGCACTTGCTTGTGCTCTCCGAAGCAACACCTGGGGATTGACATGAACGGGCGGGTTAAAAAAAAATTAGAATGACAAGGCCATGGGAACACCAGCAATCGAGATCGAAGGACTTACCAAAGACTACGCCGTTGGGTTCTGGCGCAAGCGGATGCGCCGGTCACTCGACCACCTGACCCTTCAAGTCCAGGAAGGCGAAGCCTTCGGGTTTCTGGGGCCGAACGGTGCGGGAAAAACCACCACGCTCAAACTCTTGATGAGCTTGATCTTTCCTACCGCCGGAACGGCGCGGGTTCGCGGGCGCTCCATCGACGATGTGCGCATGCATCGCGAAATCGGCTACCTTCCCGAGCAGCCATATTTCTACGATTACCTCACCGCGCGAGAATTATTGGATTACTATGCGCGATTTTTTGGTTACCCGGCGATTGAGCGTCGCCAGCGCGTTACACGCTTCTTGGAACATGTGGGATTAGCGGATGCCGGCGACGTTCAGCTGCGAAAATTCTCGAAGGGCATGCTGCAGCGCGTGGGCATTGCGCAGGCTATCGTCCATGATCCGCAAATTGTTTTCCTGGACGAGCCCATGTCGGGCCTCGATCCAGTCGGACGTCGCGAAGTGCGCAACATTATCCTCGATCTCAAACACCAGGGACGAACCGTTTTCTTTTCTACTCACATTCTCTCGGACGCGGAAATGTTATGCGACAGAGTGGCTGTCCTGGTCGGCGGAAAATTGCAGGGTGTCGGCGCCCCCGGAGAAATTGTTTCGATGGAAGGACATGGAATGGAAATTTTCTTTGAAATGCGCGCTGGCTCTTTGCTGCCAACGGCGCTTGCGGGACATGCCGCAAGAATCGGTGAGCGCTATCACGTAGAAGTCCAGGAGGAACAGCTTTACTCCACCTTGGAACAACTGCGAAGTTGCGAGGCGCGAATTCTTTCGGTTACGCCGCTGCGGCCAACACTCGAAGACTATTTCCTAAAGCTGGTCGCCCGCGATAAGGCTGCTTCCCATCCAGCCGGGGAGGGCGCGCGATGAGTACGATTCCGGGCATCGTTGCGATCAACACCTTTCGCGAAGCTGTGCGCGATCGCGTGCTCTACAACTTGATTTTCTTTGCCCTCATGATGATCAGCGCTTCGATACTCGTCGGTGAAATTTCTATTGGTATCTCCCGGCTCGTCATAATCAACCTGGGCCTTTCAGCCATTTCGATTTTCGGACTGATCATGGCGATTTTTATCGGCGTCGGACTTGTCTCCAAGGAGATCGAAAAGCGCACCCTGTATACCTTGCTCTCAAAACCCGTGCGGCGATGGGAGTTTCTGGTTGGCAAATTTGGAGGGCTGCTGCTCACCCTAACCGTTAACACCGCGTTAATGACGTTGGGGCTTGCCGCCGCTCTTTTCTACGTCAGCAGGAGTTTCCTGCGTGCCGACGTATCGATCCTGGTAGCCGTTTATTTCATCCTGCTTGAATTGGCGCTGGTAACCGCGCTTGCGCTTTTTTTCTCCTGCTTTTCCAGTCCCATGCTCTCCACACTGTTTACGCTGGGGATTTATGTGGCCGGTGTTTTCTCTAAGGACATTCGCGACATTGGGATATTAACCCTCAATCCCGTGATGCAGGGCGCCACTCGAGTGCTCTATTATGTGCTGCCGAACTTTCACAATTTCAATGCCATCACGGCAGCGGCTCATGGCGAATCGATTCCGGTTTCCCTGATTTGGCAAAATACGGCTTATGCGGCTCTGTATGTTGCTTTGGTGCTGATAGCTGCCTCCGCGGTCTTTTCCGGGCGTAATTTAAAGTGAGCGGCCAAAGTCACACTCGCTCGCTTCGCTTTGCCCTCCTCACGATCCCCGTATTGTTGCTCGCGATTGTGTGGTTGCAAACTCGCATTGACGTTGACACGCGAACAATCGCGCAGGAAAAAGAGGAGTTGTTGGTACGCTCCGCCCCGCTCCTGAAAAAGCTGAGCCTGGGGTACGAATCGTTGCTCGCGGATATTTACTGGACGCGCGCCGTGCAGTATTACGGAACCAACGTCATGCTTCCGGGCCATAAGTTCGAACTTCTGTGGCCGCTTCTTGACATCACTACTACCCTCGACCCGAAACTCATCGTCGCTTATCGATTCGGCGCAATTTTCCTCTCCGAGCCCTTGGTTGGGGCTGGCCGTGCGGACCTCGCTGCTCAACTTGTGGAACGGGGTGTCGCCGCAAATCCCGACGATTGGCATTTGGACGCCGATCTGGGCTTTCTCTACTACTGGTATTTGAAAGACTATGAAAAAGCCTCTGCAGCTTATTTGGAGGCGAGCAAAAAGCCGGATGCACCGGTATTGATGAAAATGATGGCCGCGGAAGTCGCGGCGAAGGGCGATTCATTTGCTGCCTCGACGGCAATTTGGTCGGAAATCTTCGAAACTTCCCAGGATCCAGCCGTTAAGAAGAATGCCTTTCAGCACCTTCAATCGTTGCAGGCACAACAGGACCTTTTGGCGCTCGACAAATACGCCGAGGATTACCGCCAACGGAATGGCCGCTATCCGGCTACGACAAAAGAACTGTATGAAACCGGAATCATCTCGGGCATCCCGCTCGACCCGGCTGGAATTGCTTATGTTTTCGGTCCAGATGGAAAAGCGCAGCTCGACCCTAAGAGCCCTGTCATTCTGGATAAAGCTGCGAAGCGTTCACCGCGCTAAACGACTATTCGTAGCGAAGAGCTTCAACCGGATTGAGCCGCGCCGCCTTGGTTGCCGGCCAGACTCCAAAAATCAGGCCGATACTGACGGAAACTGTAAATCCAATAATCACCGCCCACGCCGGGACAATCGCTTTCAGCGGGCTGACCATCGGAACCAACAGCACGATTCCGCTGCCAACGAGAATCCCGATCAGGCCGCCGGTTCCGGTTAACGTCATGGCCTCGAAGAGAAACTGCCAGGTGATATCTCGGCTGCGCGCGCCGATGGCCTTGCGCACGCCGATTTCGCGCGTCCGCTCGGTTACGGAAACGAGCATGATGTTCATCACACCCATACCGCCGATCAGTAACCCGATAGAGCTGAGAACTATGACGGCCAGAACTACGCCCCCGATGATGTCGTTGAATTGGCGTACGACTTCCACTTGCGTTTGAATCGAGAAATTGTCAGGCGCGCTGTAGGCAACATTCCGGCGCCTGCGCAACACTTCGCGCAACTGATCCACGGCGGCGTCCAGCTTGCCGGGATAAGCCAGAAATCGGTACCCCAGTTCGTAGCTCGAAGGATATAACTTCATAAACGTATAGTAGGGAATCACGGTCCGGCGGTCTTCATCATTGGTGCCGAATCCGCCCAACGGCTTTTCAAATACTCCGACAACCAGATAGGTCGAACCATCTACCAGAATTTCTTTCCCCAACGCGTCATTGATCGTCGGAAAGAATGCTTTCGCGACATTTTCGCCGATCACCACGACATTTTCACGGTGCTCGTTCTCTGCCTCGGTGAAGAACCGGCCTGCCTTCATCGTAGCGTTCGAATAAACTTCCAGATACGCCGGAAATGTTCCGCGGAAGTCTGTTCCTTCTACTTCGTTTTTCTGGTAGCGCGCCGTATGGGTTAGTTGCCACTGGAACGCCGAAACCGCGATCTGCTTGATCGCCGGGCAAAGCTCGCGGATCGCCATGGCATCTTCCAGCGTTAGCGGCTTGCGGAGTTTCTCATCTTTCGGCCTGTGGCCGTTTTGGGGCCCCTGATCGAAGCGCGAAACAAAAGCCGTATCAATTCCCTCCGCCGTAATTTCGTCCTGAATCGTCTGGCGAAAACCTTCCACCAGGCCCACGACCAGAATGATCAGAGAGACTCCAATCATCACACCAAGAATGGCAAGAAAACTGCGCAGCTTGTGCGTGCGCACGGTGTCAAAAGCGAGTTGAAGATTCTCTTTGAAATCCTGCTGCATGATTCGTTCCTAATTCTCCGCGCGCAAAGCTTCGATCGGATCCAGCCGCGCAGCTCGCATCGCGGGATAGATTCCGAAAAACAACCCAACCGCAGTGGAGAGCACCAGCGAGATGGCGATCGCAAAAATCGGTGTCGCAATCGGAATCGGAGTCGCGGCACGTACCAGGCCCGCAATGCCAAGCGCAAGGCCCACGCCCACCAGGCCCCCCGACGCGGCAAGCAACGATGACTCCACAAGAAATTGCAGAATAATATGGCTGCGGCGCGCACCCAGAGACTTCCTGAGGCCAATCTCGCGCGTACGCTCCGTCACGCTCGCCAGCATGATGTTCATGATCACGATGCCGCCAACCACCAAAAATACGGACGTGATCCAAACGGCAATCCCGAAAGCATTACCCGTAATTCGATTCCACAGCCCGGTGATTGAAGAGGGAGCTATCACCGCGAAGTTATCCTCGTCCTGATATCGTACGTGGCGTCGAGCGCGCAAAATCACGCGCGCTTCATCCTCCGCTGCATCCATCCATTCCGGGCCTCGCGCCGAGACAAACATTCCCACTGAATCCTGCGGCGCCAACCATTCTTTTCGGTAGGTCCCCAGCGGTATCATCACGAAATTGTCTTGGGACTGGCCCAGGACGTTTCCCTTAGGTGTAGCGACGCCCACTACCTCGTACTGTCCCTGCCCCGCCCGGACGGATTTCCCTACTGGATCCATGCCCGCGAAAAGCTTATTAGCCACGTCGGTGCCAATCACGCAAACGCCGGCTCGGTGATCCTCGTCCACTTGCGTAAGAAGGCGGCCGTTGGATACGTCAATATCCCGTATCGGAGCAAAATTAGGCGTAGCTCCTATGATCGTCACGTCCTGGCTCAGCACGTTCCCGTAGCGGACGTCGGCCGTGGTGTCCTGCTCGCCGGCCACCTGATCGGCTAGTTTCATGTTGTCGCGCAAAGCCTCAAAATCATCCATGTGCAGCGGCGGGCGCTTTCGCGCCTTGTTCCATTCTTGAAGATTCGTAACGATACCGATGCGGTCAATTACAAATGCGTTCGCGCCGAGGTTTGCCACTTTGTCGGCCACATAAACGTTCAGCCCGTTGAGCACGGAGATTACGGCTACGAGCGTAGTGACAGCCAGAATTACTCCAAGCAGCGTCAGGAACGTGCGAAGCTTGTGGGCGCGCAGCGTATCCAGCGCGATCCAGAAGGTTTCACGCAGCGCCACGAGCGTCCGCCCGACCTGAGCCAGCGTTGGCATGCTTTTCTTCATTTTTCCTATATCTATATTAGACGAATAAGGAGCCGGAAAAGTTCGCGACATTGATGATTTGTCAGCGACTTTCAGCCCTCTGATAAGCCTCTTTTATTCGTAACGCAGCGCTTCGACAGGGTTTAGGCGCGCGGCTTTCGTGGCTGGCCACACGCCAAAAATCAGCCCAATACTAACCGAGACCCCAAATCCGACGATTACGGCCCACAGCGGAATCACCGCTTTTAGCGAACTGACTACGGGAATCAGCAGCACGACGCCGCAACCTACAATGATGCCAAGGATCCCGCCGGTTCCGGTCAGCGTCATGGCCTCGAACAGGAATTGCCAGGTGATGTCCCGGCTGCGCGCGCCAATGGCCTTGCGCACGCCGATTTCGCGCGTCCGCTCGGTCACAGAAACCAGCATGATGTTCATCACGCCGATTCCACCGATCAGAAGGCCGATAGAGCTGAGCACCACCACCACCAACGCCACGCCCCCGATAATCTGGTTAAATTGCTGCACTGCTTCCGCGTTCGTCTGCATCGAAAAATCGTCCGGCTTCTCATACGGCACATTTCTCCGCCGCCGCAGCACTTCCCGCGCTTGGTCCACCGCCGTGTCGAGAGTTCCTGGATACGATAAGATCCCCAGAAAAACTTCGAAACTCGCTGGGTAAATTTTCGTGAACGTGTAGTAGGGAATCACCACACGGCGGTCCTGGTCGTTCGTTCCGATGCCGCCGATCGGCTTTTCAAACACACCCACAACGAGGAAGTTCGAACCGTCCACTAGAACTTCTTTTCCCAATGCATCATCAATGCTAGGAAAAAGCGCTTTGGCTACGTCCTCGCCGATTACCACAACGTTCTCTTTGTGATTGTTTTCTGCCTCGGTGAAAAATCGTCCCGCTTTCATCGCCTCACTGGAATCCACTTCCGGGTAGGATGCAAAAGTGCCTCTAAATTCTCCGCCTTGCACTTCGTTTTTTTGATAGCGGACGTTGTGCGGTATTGTCCATTCGTAGATTGCGATGGTCGTTTGCTTCACTGCCGGACAAAGCTGTTGCACGGCTTGTCCGTCTTCCAGCGTGAGCGGTTTGCGTTCGCGCTCTTCCTTTGGACGCCGGCCGACCGTGGGACCCTGGTTGAAACGCCAAGCCCACGCTGTATTGACGCCTTCGGCAGTAATCTCATCCTGTACCGTCGTGCGAAAACCTTCCACCAGGCCGACTACAAGAATGATCAGCATCACCCCGATCGTTACGCCCAGTACCGCGAGAAAACTCCGGAATTTATGTTCGCGAACGGTATCGATCGCCAAACCCAAGTTCTCGCGGAATTCTTGCCGCATTTCCATCGACTAATTCTCCGCCCGTAAAGCTTCAATGGGATCGAGCCTGGACGCGCGGATTGCAGGGTAGATGCCGAAAAAAAGCCCGACTCCAGTGGAAAGCAGAAGCGCGATAAACACGGCGAACCCGGGCGTAGAGATCGGAAGCGGCGTTGCAGCGCGGACCAACCCTGCAATGCCCAGCGCAATGCCAACCCCCACCAGACCACCCGACGCAGACAGCAGCGACGATTCCACTAGAAACTGCATCACGATATGGCGCCGCCGCGCTCCCAGAGATTTTCGCAAACCAATTTCGCGCGTCCGCTCAGTTACGCTGGCCAGCATGATGTTCATGATCACAATCCCGCCGACCACCAGAAATACAGAAGTCACCCAAACGGCTACGCCGAAAATATTTGCGGTTAGAGAATCCCATATCCCCAGCAGCGAAGAAGGCTCTACCAGTCCGAAATTGTCGTCGTCCTGATACCTCACGTGGCGCCGCGATCGAAGAATCACGCGCGCTTCATCTGCCGCCGACGACATCGACTGCCGGCTTCGCGCTTCCACAAAAATTGTCACAGTATCTTGAGAAACCAGCCACTCTTTCCTATACGTCCCCAGCGGCATCATCACGAAATTATCCCGAGGCTGTCCCAACACCGTGCCCTTGGCCGCAGCCGCGCCCACGATTTCGCACTGCCCTTGTCCCACGCGAATTTCTTTCCCGATCGGATCGATTCCGTAGAAAAGTTTTGTGGCCACGTCGGCGCCGATCACGCACACGCCGGATCGATGTTCTTCGTCCGTCGATGTGAGCAACCGGCCATTTGCCGCGTCGATATCGCGAATTTCCGCATACTCCGGTGTAGCTCCAATAATACTCACGTCCGCGCTCAGCGTGTTTCCGTAGCGAACGTCCGCCGTGGCTTGCTGCATTCCGGCAATGTGGTCCGCCAATTTCATGCCGTCGCGCAACGCTTGCAGGTCATCCAGTGTCAGCGGCGGACGCTTTCGCGCTTTATTAAATTGATCCAGATTCGTCACAACGCCGACACGATCGATTACGAAGGCATTGGAGCCCAGGTTAGCCACCTTGTCAGCCACATAAAGGTTCAGCCCGTTCAACACGGACATCACCGCGACAAGAGTCGTCACTGCAAGCATTACGCCTAGAAGCGTCAGAAAAGTGCGCAGCTTGTGCGACCGCAGAGTATCAAGCGCAATCCAGAAGGTCTCCTGCAGCGCTACCAGTGTTTGCCGGATTTCAGTCAGGGATTGCAGAGGCTTGTCCTTCACTCTCTCTATAATAGACGCCTACAGCCGCCGAAAATTTCACTTTTTCGTCCGAATAGGCATCTTATACCAGGCCTGGGTGCGGATTTTGTCTCTGAGAATCCGTTACAATGGACTTGCAAGCGATTCCAGGGCCTTGGAGTGTTCAAAGAGCCGAATGTCCCGTCTTTTATCATTTTCGACCATTGGCGTCCCGCTGGTTTTCGTAGGTATAACGATCTGGCCCGGATCATTCCAGTCCGATCGTTCCGCCGCCTTGCGTGCGGCTGGCTCAAATCCTGAGCCTGTAGCCCAGAACCACGTGCTGGCCAGCCCTGAATTCCTCCAGCAAAGTACTTCGCAGTCTCCGCCTCCTTCCGACGCCGAAATCGCCGAGCGCGCCCAGAAATTGATCGAAAATCAGCACCGTGACGATGCTGCCATCGACGAATACGAGCGCATCGAGCATCACGTTGACCGTACCGCCGGAGCAAATCCCCGCGTACTCGAAGACAAGCTTTACCGCGTGGTTCCCACTGGCACCGGCTCTCTGAAAATCCTGCTGAAGGAGGACAACAAGCTCACCGACCCGGTGCTGTATCGCCAGCAATTGCAGACCTGGAAAGAGCTGCTCGAACTGGCTCTCAGACCGGACGATCCACGAGCCAAGCTGACTTACTCCAAATGGCAAAAAAAGAAAACCGACCGCGCGGACCTGGTGGACGCCACGCGCCAGGCATTCTTGACGAAATGGATGGGCCGGGAAACGCTGAACGGAAGGCCTTGCGACGTTTTCGAACTGGACCCCAATCCCAATTTCCATCCGCACACGATGTTTCAAGATGCCATGACGCATATCACCGCGAAAATCTGGGTGGATCGCGAAAAGGATCAGCTTGCACGCGGCGAAGCCCACGTAATGCGCGACATTTCATTCGGCGGTGGCATTTTGGGAAAGTTATATCGGGGCGGTGTGTTTTCATTCCAGCAAACGGAAATTACGCCGGATATCTGGCTCCCAGTACGTTATCAATACGATTTCATGGGCAGAAAATTTCTGTTCGCCTTCGAGGAACACCAGTACATTGAAGCTAGCCAGTATCGCTACGACGGCCTTCCGAAACAAGCGCTCGCGTTGGTCCAAAGCGAGATCGCCAGCGGCAAAGTATTCAACGGAGACCCCTAGCTCTTCGAAACGCCGCGTGTTTACCGAAGCAGCGTCGGGCAAGTGAGGTAAAAATGAATAGACGGGCGCTCAGCTTCTTCGCGGCAGTCACGTTACTAATCATCACTATGGCGTTTGCCGCGACTACCACGTTTGCGCAAAACGATTCCGCGGCCCCGGCGCAAAGTCCTGGCTCGTCGTCTTCACCCGCTCCGGCAGCCCCTGCGCCAGCGAAAAAAGTGTGGACGAACGACGACATGCACTCGGCCAAGCCAAATTCCTCGGATTCAAATGCTAAGCCTGCCGGCGCTGCGAACAAGGCAAAACCAAACACCAAGGGCAAGGACGCCGGCTGGTATCGCGCCCAAATCACGAAACTACAGTCGCAAATTCCCCCGCTCGATGAAAAAATCTCGCAATTGCAGGCTGCGTTGAGTGGACAGACCGTCAATTCCGTCCGCCTATATGGCGGCACAAAGCCGGACGATTGGCACGACGAACTCTCTCGATATCAAAAGCAGCGCGAGGATATCGATACCAAGATCGCAGCTCTCGAAGACCAAGCCCGTCATGACGGCGTTCCCGAAAGCGAACTGCCTTAAGAATCCCACGATTCATTCGAATCCTGGTCGACGGTTGCAAAACAAGAATCCTCGAACTGCCATTCGTAATGTCTGGGCACAAAAAAGCCCCGAAGTTTGCGCTCCGGGGCTGAATTGCAATCTGTTTGAGATTTGAGCTATCGTGCCACAGCCGCTGTTTCTTTTTCGATTGGCGCGCCCACCAGGTTGCCCCACTCGGTCCACGAGCCGTCGTAATTCTTCACGTCGCCGTAGCCCAGAAGATATTTCAAGACAAACCAGGTGTGCGAACTGCGTTCGCCGATCCGGCAGTACGCGATCACTTCATTCTTTCCTGTTATTCCCTTGCCTTCATACAGCGCTTTCAGCGCCTCGGGCGATTTGAAGGTGCCGTCTTCGTTTGCCGCCTGGGCCCAGGGAATATTGGCCGCCCCGGGAATGTGGCCGCCGCGTTGCGCCGTCTCCGACATTCCGGGCGGCGCGATAATTTTCCCCGAGAACTCGTCGCCCGATCGAACGTCAACCAGGTCCCCTGTCTTCTTCTTTTCGATGACGCTGAACACATCTTCCTTGCGCGCGCGAATCGATTCGTCGGGGCGCGCAGCGGTATATTTCGTGGCCGCCACTTTCGTCACCTCCGTGGTCAACGGCCGTTTTTCTTCCACCCATTTCTTTCGCCCGCCGTTGATCAAACGAACGTCTTTGTGTCCGTAATATTTCAGTTGCCAAAAAGCATAGGCCGCAAACCAATTGTTGTTGTCGCCATAGAGCAGAATCGTTGTGTCATTTGAAATTCCTGACTGGCTCAGCAGCGCTTCGAGCGCTGTCTGGTTGATCAAATCACGGCGAACATTATCCTGGAGCTGCGATTGCCAATTCCAACCGACCGCGCCGGGGATATGTCCCTGGTCGTAGGCCGTCGTATCTACGTCAACTTCTACCAGACGAATCTTCGGATCTTTCAGATGGTCTGCCGCCCATTGCGTGGACACTAAACTCTCGGGATGCTTGTATTCTGACATGTCTTTTCCCCCTCGTGATTAGACTCAATTGCGCTGAAAACGACCTAAAAATAAAAAACCCACCTGCCAGCTATTGTTCTGGCGGCGGGTTCAAAGCTCGGAGCTAGAATCTGATTCTTAGATAGCTAGCCGACCCCCGCCAGATGACCGGCGTGTACAACAACAAATGGACCGGTCTCCGGTGAGGTGCGACATCCGACGACACTACACCCAAACGCCATCCGCTGGCAATACGTGCTCCCCACGGGTTCCGTTGAACGATGTGGAAACATCGCTGCGCAACAGAAGTTCAGTTGGAGACATCTCCTTTAACATTTGGCGATGGTGCGATGGCACAAAAGGGCCGGTTATATCTTCGGGCTTATTTTGCTGACTAATCCAGTCTTCATCTTTGCTCAAGAGACTCAAAAGTCCGGTAGTTCAGATACGACTATTCGCGTCAACACCAACCGCGTCTCTGTGGGTGTGACCGTGGAAGGCGCCCACCACCAATTCATCAAGGATCTTCGCCGCGAGGATTTTCGTATCTACGATAACGGTGTCAAGCAAGAATTGACGAATTTTCTCCCGATTGAAGAACCAGCCCAGGTGGTTCTTCTAGTGGAAAGCGGTCCCGCCGCTCTCTTCCTAAGACCAAGCCTGCTGCAGGCTGCCGAAACCTTCTTGAGCGGCATTTCTTCCACGGACCGCGTCGCTATCGTCTCCTATTCAAAAGACCCGATGCTGGAAATGGATTTCACCGCAGACAAAACGGAGGCTGCCCAAGCCCTCATGGGTTTGAATTTCATGAACGGCTTTGCCCAACTGAATTTGCTCTCTAGCGTTACAACCACGCTCGACTGGCTGGGCACGCTGCCCGGAAAGAAAACAATTGTCATTCTCTCCAGCGGCGTTGACGATTCAATCTCCATTGACCCGCAACTCATCCAACAAAAATTGCACGCCTCGGACGTCCACATCTTGGCAGTCTCAACCGCGGGCGCGCTACGAAAACCCATTAAACGAAAAAAGCTGTCACCGGCTGAGCGCGCTGAGCGGAAACATGTGAAAGAAGGATTCGTCGCGGCTGACCAATTGCTGCGTCAGATTACCGCGGCAACCGGCGGACATGCCTACTTCCCGAAGAACGCAAAAGAATTCACCGAAGCCTACGCCGAAATCGCGCAGTTTGTCCGCAACGAGTATCGGCTCGAATTCGTTCCGCCCTCAGAGGATGGTCAACTGCATTCCCTCAAAGTGGAAGTCAGGCCCTCTTCGTACCACCTCAGCTATAGACAGGCCTATCTCGCTCCTGCTCCTGCATCGCCGTAGCTTCCACGATAAATTCTAGGAGACAGCACGAAGCGCGCCATCAGCTGATTCGAATTCAATGCGCAGAAGCCAGTCATAATGAAATTTTTCGGTCGCGAACCATTTTTCGAGTTCTTCCCGCCCGGGCGCCTCGAATTCAACCAGCATCTTTCCTTCCTGCATATTCACCAGCACGCGATGCGCCTTCACCTCCTTCGCTCCCTGGAGCCGCCGCGTAAGTTCTTCCGCGCCCTGCCGCGTCAGGCAGGCCAGCGTGTGCTGCGAGATGTATAACGCCATTCAGTCTCCCGTTCCGCTAAAATAGCGTGCCAACAACCAGATAAACTCCATACATCGTCGTCGGAGAAAAATCAATGCCACCCGAGATGCGAAAGGCGCACCCCTATTATGTTTACGATGCGATTCAAGCCCAACCTGAATTGATCGAAAAGATCTTGCGCAAACGCCAGGCGATCGAACTTGCTTCCGACGCCGTCGCGCCAAAAGAACGCATCTTCTTTGTCGGCATCGGAACTTCCCTGCACGCCGCGCGAGTGGCTGAAAGCTGGATGCGCGAGTTCTCCGCGGGACGCATTCTGGCGCATGCCGAACAGTCTTTCGAACTCGTACACCATCCCATAGCTTTCACGCCTAACGATGCCGTAATCGTGATCACTCATACCGGCACCACTACCGCATCCATCGAGGCCTTGGGCATGGCTCGCAGGGCGGGAGCGCTCACTGTGGCTCTCACCGGCGAAATGAGCGGCGAAGGAGTCCGCAGCGCTGATTTTCAAATCGAGACGTGCGAACAGGAAGTCGCCTTCGCCTACACAAAAAGTTATATGACGGCTCTGGCAGCCCTAGCGATTCTGATCTTGCGCATCGTCGGACGACGAGAACTATTAGCGCCCGCATATTCGGGCGAAGAAATTGCCCTTGTTCCTGCGCTGATCCGCGAAGCCCTCCACCTCGAGCCGCAAGTACGTAAATTAGCGAAACAAATGTCTCCGCTCGCCCGCATCGAAATCTTCGGCACAGGAGTAGGCTGGCCCACCGCCAGCGAGGCGGCATTGAAAATCAAAGAGGCATGCTATATCGCGGCGGAAGGCTTCGAAACGGAAGAAATCCTCCACGGGCCGTTTTCGGAGACCGATTCTCGCGCCGCGCTGATCGGATTGCTCACCGGCCGCGAAACGGACGGACGCGCACGCCAAATCCTGAGCGCTGCCGGAGAATTAAAGATGCTGCGAGCGGCGATTGCGGGTCCATCCGCAAACCACGATATCTCCGCGGAACAGATACTTATTGTGCCTGAAACAGCCGAATGGCTCACTGCTTTTGTGCATCTCATTCCGCTGCAGCTTCTCACCTATTTTCTCGCGCTCGAACGTGGACTCAATCCCGATACCGGCCGCCAGGATCAGCCCGCACACGCCGCCGCCAGCCGCCACTACAAATACTAGCCGCGCTAACCCTGTCCTTTCGAACAGTTCTCTTATCAGGAACAATTGTCCTTCCACCTCCGGTCCTGGTCTGCGCCGCACGATAGAATCGTAATCAGTTGGTCCCGGGGTGAGCCATGAAACGAACTCTTCTGATTTTCGGTGTGATTGCGGTCATAGCGTTTGCCTTGTCAGCAAATGCTCAATTTGCCAGGGGCCTGGGAACTCTTTCAGGGAACGTCCTCGACGAGCATGGAAAGCCCGTCGCGAACGCGAGTGTAACGATCCAAACATCCGACGGTCTGAGTCCGCATGCCGCTCACACTGATGAGAATGGGCATTTCGAATTCACGCGTTTTGACGCCGGACAATACGATGTGCGCGCTTATTCGCACAATCTCTTTTCGGATTGGTCCAAGCGTGTTGTCGTTCGCCCCAAGAAAACCACGGAAATTACGCTGCGTTTATCCCCCCCTGCAAAGTAACGCCAATCTTCCGGATCCCCGCCGAATCCTTCTCCGACAATTAGCCGCTGTCTCGCCAAATGCTCCGGAGCGTAAGGCAGTACTAAAACCCGCGTACCCGATAAATAAGCCATCAGCACCATTGTTGCAGCCGTCTCGCCTCTTCCAACATGGTGTTGCGGGTTGGCAGCTGCGACGCGGGGACGACGGTTCCACAAAAAAAGGAGCCAGGGCACGCTTTCCAACCCGTCCAATTTTCACCGGTTTTTCTAACCTCACGCCGGGCGTTCGCTCTCTCGGCCCGAAAACCTCAGTTTATTCTCTTCCACAGCATCGTTTAGCGCCTGCACTGCGTCTTAACAACTGTCAACATGCTCGAACCAACTCATTTAGACTTTGGAAGAACGCGCAATGCCACGCTACGAAGGCGCAACGCGTTGTTGCTGATGGCAGGAAAGAAGAGAAGTATCGCTCGCAAGACTCTCTCCGTAATCCTCGCCGCATTATTCTCACTATCAGTCTCAGCGAATGCCGCGGATTTAAAACCGGAAACGCTTGCCGCCTATAAACATTACCTGCAAATAACCGAGGCCCAAGTTGACTCTGAACTAGCGCGCGGAGAGCCATACTTGTGGGTTGATTCCCTGCCGGCATCCAGCCGCGCGGCCGATTACGCCGAATTGCGCAAAGGCAACCTTGTAATCGAGCGGCTCGAAACGCTGGACCGTGGCAAAACAATCTCCGTTCCTGGCGGATTGGTTCATCACTGGATCGGAACCGTATTTATTCCAGGCGCGACTCTGGCGCAAACGCTGGATTTTATGCAGGATTACAATCACAAACAGGATTATTTTCAGCCGGACATTCAGCGTTCCAAAATTCTGCGCCGCGATGGCGACGATTTCCTGGTCAACTTGCGCTTCTACAAAAAGAAAGTGATCACCACGGTTATCGACACCGACCACCAGGTTCACTATCACCTCGTGGATCCCACTCACGCCTGGAGCCGCTCTCACACCACTCGAATTCAAGAAGTGGAAAATTCCGGCGACGCCACCGAGCGCTTGGAACCGCAGGGACACGACCGCGGCTTTCTATGGAGCATGGATACGTATTGGCGATTCCAGGAAAAAGACGGCGGTACCTATGTCGAGTGCCAGTCGCTCTCGCTCACTCGCGATATCCCCACCGGCCTCGGCTGGATGGTGGGTCCGTTCGTCACCAGCGTTCCGCGTGAATCACTAACCTTCACGCTCGTTACTGTGAGGAGCGCCGAGCTGCGGCAGATCGTATCGCACCTTGCGGAGTGAACTCTGCTGTAGAGGCTTCGAAAGAAGTCGAACCCAGAAAAATATCCTCGAGCCCGTTATTGTCCCGCGGCACCAGATTGCTGGCAAACGAAAGGAAGCTTACTGTCGTTCCGTCTGGGCTGATCGACGGAACCAGGCTGTTGCCGTTGGACGCTGTCGCCGGCGTGCCGGCCCCTTGAGTCACCAGAGCTGTGCTTACCGTGCACTCACCCACGGTAACCGTCGTACTCGTCACGCAGGTGTTGTTCACAAAAATGTTTTCGACGCCATTCGTGGTGCTTGCGAAATTAGACGAGAACGAAGCAAACGCGATGTACTGGCCCGTACTGCTGATGCTCGGATATTCGCTCGCGCCGTTTCCCGGAATCCCGCCGTTCGTACTGGAAATCAGCGTGGTCGAAGGCGTGCACGTTGTCGTGATGTCCAAGCATGTATTTCGCAAATAGATTTGCTGCGTCGGGCCCACGCCGGCCTCCAAATTCGTCGCTGTGGAAGCAAATGCGACGAACTGGCCTGTGCTGGAAATCGACGACTCCGAGCTGGCGCCATCGGCCGGTGTGACCCCATCCGGCGTAGAGATCAGAATCGTGTTAGCCGTGCAGGTGTTTTCGACGCATGTGCTGCGCTGAAAGATTTCCTGTGCTCCGCTCGGATTTGGAGCGGTCGCTCCCAAATTTGACGCTGTCGAGGTGAATGAAACGTACAAACCGCTTTCTGCTACCTCTGGATTTGAACTCGCGCCGTTTCCGGGAGTTATTCCGTCCGGCGTGGACACTAGAAACGTCGTGGGCGTGCACCCTTCCGATACCACGCCGCCGCACGTTTCGCGCAAGAATACCTGCGGCGTAACACCGTCTAACGTCACATTCGAAACTAGATTCGTCGCCAGCGAAATGAAGGCAACCCACTCGCCGTCGGAACTGATCGCCGGATTATAGCTGTCACCATTTCCTGCAGAGAGTCCGTCGGCGGAGATGGAAATGATCTGCGTAACAAATGTGGTCGGAGTCACGACGCAGTTCGCTGTCAGACAGGTTGGCCGCCAATAGACCTGCCTCGTGTCCGCAGGCGCGCCGACCGTGGTAACTAAATTCGTAGCCGTCGAAGTGAATACGGCATCGCTCGCCGCCGCATTTATGGCAGGCTCTGAACTGGGACCATTGGCCGGATTGCCGTTGGGATCCGTGCTGATGGCGGCAGTTACCGGGATGCATCCCGCAGCGTTTACGCAGGTGTTGCGAATAAAAATAATGCCGCCGTTGTTCGTTTCGTTCGTGATCAGATTATTGGAGATGGACGCAAATGCCACATATTGTCCCGTGGTGCTGGTCGAAGGGCCTACGGTCGTGAACTTCGGCGGCGTGCCGGCGTCGCAGCTCAACGTGCCCCCGCAGATTCCAGCATTTGCCTGCGCACCATTAGGCGCCAGATCCAAAAGCACCGGCAGTCCGAGCAAGTGAGTTGGTGTCACCGGAAATGTCAGTACGTTCGACGTGCCGCCGCCGGGCGTCGAAGTCACTACCGTTATTTGGTCCACTCCCGCCACGAGAAGATCCGAACCGGTCAGAGGCGTCGTGAGCGAAGTACTGCTCACAAAAGTCGTTGGACGCAACACACCATTCACTGCTATCTGTGAAATTTGACTACCCACAAAACCGGTGCCCGTCACTGTTAGCGTACCGGGCGCGGTGCCCGCCTGCGCGCTGGCAGGGGAGACCGCAGTAATCGTTGGAAACGGATTCAGAATATTCAGCGGGAAGGTATTGGAAGAACCCCCTCCCGGCGGCGGATTTACGGGATTTATAACCGTAATCTCCAAGACCCCCGGAGTCGCGATGTCGGAGGCGGTCAGCGCTGTCTCAACCAACGTGGAATTTACGAACGTCGTTTCGCGCCTGCTGCCGTTCACTGCCACGGTCGATTGCGCCACAAAATTTGTGCCCATCACCTGCAGCTCCACCCCTGCGCCACCCGTCAGCACGCCCGACGGGGATAGCGAAGAGATATTCGGCACCGGACTCACCGTGGGGCTAATCGTGAAAAGAATTCCCTGGGTCGTACCGCCGCCCGGCTGTGACGTGAACACGGTGATCGTCGCTGTCCCGGGAGCCTGGTAAAGAGATGGCGGAATCGTTACTTTCAACTCGCCGGTGTTCACGAATACTGGGACCAGCTGAGTGCTGTTCCACTCAACTATGGATTGCTGCACGAAATTACTCCCAATCACGGTGAGTACAAACGGGTTCACCTGAGCCGTGGTAATGCTAGTCGGGCTCACGGCTGTCAGTGTTGGCGTCGGAAAATTTACCGTCTGACCACACGAGGAACAGACTAACGTTACGAACATCAGAAACCAGAACGACGGTCGAAATTGTCCCCGCAAATTGCTCACCCCTGGGTCGATAGGTTGAAACTACCGGCGTAAGTGCAATGGTACAGACTACTAAAGATGTCCTCATCCGGCAATCGGGATGCCTAGCCTTATTCTTGGTCCGAGCGCCCATGCGATCTCTCGAGCCCCTTCTAATCATTTTTTTATCTGGCTTACGAATGAGAACATGTTTTACTCTGCCCGGCGTGGAAATGAACTTGCACCAAGCGCCGGTTCCACTGTTTTATGCGCCGCCTCCTTGTCCAATTCGGTTGCCCACTCTTTTGTCTAGTATTTGTGTCTCTCCTTGGTGCGCAAATCATTCGCGCACAAGACTCAAAACCAGATAATCCCAATCCGCCAAGCACTCAGGATCCCGGCTCTGTCACTGCTCAGGAGAATTCCGATTCCGGAGACACATTGACGCTCTTTCCGCATTCGGACACCGCCCCATTTTGGATTTCGGGCCAAGCAAACGTCATCTTTCAATGGCATCCGTCCTTCCCGGCGAAATACAGCGGCCCAAACAGTTTCCACTCCCAGGCGGAGAACGCCACGTCAAAGGTTTATACGCTTTACCTCGGTTACCAGCTCACGCACACGACAGAAGTTTTCATGGATGTCGAAAGCGCCGGAGGGCATGGCCTCAGCGCAGCTTTTGGATTGGCAGGGTTCACCAATCTTGACGTTGTGCGCAACCCCGAATTGGGTCTTGCTCCCTATCTGGCGCGCGCGATAGTCCGCCAGATCATTCCCCTCAGCAACGATCGTGTCTCTGCTGAGCGCGGGCCGTTTGGCCTGGCGACCTCGCTTCCCGCCCGTCGCCTCGAGTTTCGCATCGGCAAATTCGGCCTCGTCGATTTCTTTGACGCAAATTCCTGGGGCACCGATAGCCATCTGCAATTTCTGAATTGGACTGTGGACAACAACGGCGCCTATGACTACGCCGCGAATACCCGCGGATATACCGACGGCGCCATCCTTGAGTACGACGATCATTGGTTCACGGCGCGCTTCGGCGTAGCACTCATGCCCAAAATCGCCAATGGCATCTTTCTCGATGCCGACCTCGCGCGAGCCCGGGCCGAGAATCTTGAATTTGTCGTTACTGGAAATCGCCTCCTGCATCGTGCCGGCACCGTACGCCTGCTGAGTTATGTGAATCAGGCCAACATGGGCAATTACGAGGAAGCCATCCGCGATTTCAAGAACGGTGAAACGCCCGTGCCCAACATTATCTCCACCCGACAGCAGGGACGCCACAAATATGGCTTCGGCCTGAATTTCGAGCAGGAACTTACTTCGCAGCTCGGTGTTTTCGGCCGCCTTGGCTGGGGTGACGGCCGCAACGAGTCTTTCGCCTACACTGAAGTGGACCGCACTCTCGAAGTGGGCGTCTTCACCAAAGGTGAAAAATGGAAGCGGCGCAACGATCGCGCTGGCGCGGCGTTCGTGATGAACGGCATCGTGGCCGCCCATCAGGAATATCTCGCCCTCGGCGGGCGCGGATTCCTTCTCGGCGATGGCGCCCTCACGTACGGCCACGAAAAAATCTTTGAAGGGTTTTACACTGCGCATCTCTGGCGCGGCTTCTTCGCTTCCTTCGACCTCCAGCACATCAACAATCCTGGCTACAACAAGGACCGCGGCCCGGTCTTCGTACCCGCCGTCCGCTTCCACGTCGATTTCTAAAAACGTCCCGCGACTCCGCACGCCATCTTCTTCTTCACCAGGTTGCGGAGAATATTGTGGAATTGGGTGGCCGCGCGGGTTTAAGCTGCGCGCCTGCGGCTGGGGGCGCGAGCCCGGTGAGTCGCCGGAGGGTTTCATGTCTGGTTCGAAGCTAGCCTCTCTTCTCCTTTTCGTACTCTGTTTTGCTGTTGCGTCCGCATCCGCACAGACTCAAGCGCAGTCACAGCCGTCGCAACCGCAAACGCCGCAAGTTTCCGCAACTCCTGCAGCTCCGCCGCCGGCGAAACCGGCCGATGTTTCGTCGCCAGACGCGATACTCGCTGCGACTTACGACGTGATTTCCGGCCCCCCGGGAATACGCGACTGGGATCGCTTCCGCTCCCTGTTTGTTTCCGGCGCGCGACTGATCGCAGTTCAAAAGGGAAAAGACGGCAACCTCGGGGCCCGCGTGCTCACACCGGAGGATTACATCTCCCATGCCGGCCCTTATTTCGAAAAGAACGGCTTCTTCGAGAGAGAAGCATCCCGGCACGCCGACCGCTACGGCAACATCATGCAAATTTTCAGCACCTACGAATCCCGTCACGACGCAAAAGATGCGGCGCCTTTCGCGCGCGGGATTAATAGCTTTCAACTGTTTTTCGACGGCGCCCGCTGGTGGGTGGTCACAATTTATTGGGAGGAAGAGACTCCCCATACGCCGCTGCCCAAGGAATTCTTGCCCGCGGCTCACTAGCCAAGCACTTCACAAGAAGTGCGACGCAGCGTTTCGGAGGATGCCCATGTTTCAAAAAGACTTGTTCAAAGGCCGCACGATTCTGATCACGGGAGCCGGCACGGGATTGGGCCGTTCTATGGCGCTGCGGTTCGCGGAGTTGGGAGCGAACCTCTTTATCGTCGGTCGCCGCGAGGAACCGCTGAAACAAACCGTCGAAGACATTCGAGCCGCGGGCGCGAAAGCTGCCTACTTCTCAGCAGACGTTCGCGATTTCGACGCGGTGGAAAAGGCTGTCGAAGCAGCGGAAAAGGAATTCGGCAGTGTGGATACCTTGGTCAACAACGCCGCCGGCAATTTTATCGCGCGCACGGAAAAGCTTTCTCCCAACGCTTTCAATGCCGTGGTCGGCATCGTGCTGCAAGGCACATTCTTCTTCACGCTGGCCCTGGGACGGAAATGGATCGCCCGGAAGCAGCCGGGTCACGTGCTGAATATTGTGACCACCTACGCCGCGGTAAATTCCGGATCGGGATTCGTGGTGCCCTCCGCCTGCGCGAAAGCCGGCGTTCTGGCGCTCACACGTTCGCTCGCAGTGGAATGGGCGCGTTATCACATCCGGCTTAATGCGATTGCGCCAGGTCCATTTCCCACCGAAGGCGCGTTTTCCCGCCTGCTGCCCTCGAAAGAATTCGAAGAGCGCGCAAAAAATCATCATCCAATGAAACGCTTCGGACGCCACGACGAGTTGGCCAATCTCGCGGTATACCTCTTGAGCGAACAGGCCGATTACGTGAATGGCGAATGCGTGGTGATCGACGGCGGCCTCTGGCTGCGAGGCGCTGGCGAATTCAACGACTTCATGGATCTGCCCGACGCCACTTGGGACATGATCGAAGGCGCGCGAAAACCCAAAACCTGACGCTTGGGATCCCCACCCTTTCCCCGCTGGACATTTGGCGTTACACTCGTCGCCAACCCAGGCCCAATCTCCGCCAATCGCAGGAGGCCGCCATGCACGCACGCGTTACCCAATTTGCAGTTCAACCAGGCAAGCTCGATGATTTCGTGAATGCTCTCGAGTCCGCGAGACCCCTCATGCACGAGCGCAAAGGATTCCAGGCGCTTCTCGTTTTGCGCGTGGAAGGATCGAACCCTCCCGACTTACGAGTGATGACCTTCTGGGACTCCCAGCAGGCTCTTCAGGAAAGCGAAAGCAACGTTCTCTTCTACGCGGCGCTCGCGCGCATGATGGCGTTTTCGCAAGGATTTCCGATTATCCGCGAAGAGGAAGTAATGATTAGCGATTTTACGCGCGCTTCGGCCGCCGGCGCGTGAATTTGCTCCTCGTTAGACGTCGCCGAAAATTGTGCGCACTCTCACGCCTTGGCTCTCGCCTTGACCGCTCCTGCCTGCGCCAGTAAGCTAGTAGTTTCCATCGGAGAATAAACAGCAGCATGGACACCGTTCAAATCACCTTGCCGGATGGCGCCATCCGCGAAGTGCCCCGAGGCACCACTGCGGCGCAAATCGCGCACCAGATTTCGCCGCGTCTGGCGAAGGAAGCTCTGGTTGCGCGCGCCGACGGCGAGTTGGTCGATCTTTCGCGCCCGCTGGAACAGGACGCAAAAATTTCCATCCTGACCGCCAAAGATCCCGACGCGGTGCAGGTGTTCCGCCACTCCGCCGCGCATCTGCTGGCCGCGGCAGTGATGGAGCTGTACCCCAACGTAAAACTGGGCATCGGCCCGCCCATCGATAACGGTTTCTTCTACGAATTCGTGCGCGAAGAGCCTTTCACCAGCGAAGACCTGGAAAAAATCGAAGCGAAGATGCACGAGCTTGCCGCAAAGGACGTTCCCAACGAGCGCAAGATGATTCCGAAACCGGAAGCGCTCGAGCTTTATCGCAAAAGCAACCAGGAATTCAAATGCGAGCTGGTGGAAGAAAAGGCCAGCGAACCGATGGTGTCTTTTTACACCACCGGAAAATTTCTGGATTTCTGCCGCGGCCCGCACATCCCCTCCACCGGCCGCATCAAGGCATTCAAGCTGATGAACGTGGCCGGCGCATACTGGAAGGGCCAGGAAGGCAATCCGCAGATGCAGCGGATTTACGGCGCCTGTTTCGTGGAGCAAAAAGATCTGGACGAATATCTCCACAAGCTCGAAGAAGCCAAGCGCCGCGACCACCGCAAGCTCGGCCAGGAACTCGATCTCTTCAGCATTCAGGAAGAAGCCGGCTCGGGCTTGATTTTCTGGCATCCCAAGGGCGGCATCATTCGCCGCGCCATGGAAGACTGGCAGCGCGACGAGCTGACCAAGCGCGGCTACGACCTGGTTTTTACGCCGCACATCATGCTGCTCGAATTGTGGAAGACCAGCGGACACGCAAATTTTTATCGCGAAAACATGTTCGGCCCCATCGAAGTTGAGAAAGCCGACTACCAGCTCAAGCCCATGAATTGCCCGGGGCACGTCCTGATTTACAAGTCGCAATTGCGCAGTTACCGGCAGCTTCCCGTCCGGCTCGCCGAGCTGGGCACCGTGTATCGCTACGAGCGCTCGGGCGTGCTGCACGGTTTGTTGCGCGTGCGCGGCTTCACCCAGGACGACGCGCACATTTTTTGCATGCCGGAGCAAATCGAAAAGGAAGTGCAGGACTGCATCGAATTTGCCTGGGAAGCGCTGCGGGTTTTTGGCTTCGACCGCTACGAGGTGGAGCTTTCCGGCGGCGACCCTTCGCGCCCGCAGGATTACGAAGGCAGCCCCGAAGACTGGGCAAAAGCGGAAGCCGCGCTCACCAACACGCTGAAGCGCATGAACGTTCCCTTCACATATATTCCCGGCGAGGCGGCGTTTTACGGCCCGAAGATCGACGTAAAACTTGTGGATGCCATCGGGCGTCCCTGGCAGCTCACCACCGTGCAATTCGACTTCAACCTGCCGGCGCGATTCAAGCTCGAATACGTAGGCGAAGACGGCTCGCGGCATCAGCCGCTGATGGTGCATCGCGCGCTGTTCGGTTCAATCGAGCGATTCTTCGGGGTGCTGATAGAGCACTACGCGGGAGCGTTTCCCGCCTGGCTCGCCCCAGTGCAGGCTACCGTGCTGCCCGTGAGTGGAAAATTCATCGACTATGCGCAGCAAGTTACGCAAAAACTGAAAGCAGCCGGCTTCCGCGCGCACTTGGACGACCGCAACGAAAAGCTGCAAGCGAAAATCCGCGACGCCCAGCTCGAAAAAATTCCCTACATGCTGATCATCGGCGGCAAAGAAGCCGAAGCCGGCACCGTCGCCGTACGCCACCGCTCGAAAGGCGACTTGGGCCCCCGCCCGCTCGACCAATTCATCTCCGACCTCCGCGCCGAGATCGATTCCCGCCAAATCCTCTAGCCCCGCGCCCGAGAGTTCGGACGCCGAACTTCAATTCGAAATTACTCGGACGGGACTGGCAACTCTCACGGATTGGACTGTGGCGTGAAGAGCTTTAGGTTTTCCGCCTTCCACTGCATCGCGTCGTGGATGCGGTGGCGGCCGCTGGGATGATCGAAGAAAATCCATTCTTCGACCGGGCCGGGGCTCATTTTGCGGTATTCGCCGAGGTGAATGGCAGCCTGAGCGAAGCCGTCGGGCTGGCGGCTGGCGTTGATTCCGTACATGTCGGCCTCGTGCTCGTTGGTTCGGGTCTGGGTGTTCTGAATCGGCGTGAAGACGAAACCGAAAATCGAGAGGATCAGCAATACGAGCGGAAGCACTGAGATATCGCCGACGCCCCGAATCTGCCATTTCTCTCCCCAGCGTTTCAACGACCAATCGAGAGACCAGCGCAAGAGGGAGAATCCCACGACGATCACGATGAGAATGAAGAGCATGTCTTTGTAAATGTGATGCAGGACGTAGTGGCCCATCTCATGTCCCATGACGGCTTGAATTTCTTCGGGCGAAGCGCGGCGAAGAAGATTGTCATTGAGCGTGATCCGCATGGTGCTGCCCAAGCCGCTGACGTTGGCGCTCATGCGCGTGGACTGGCGCGAAGCATCAATTTCATAAACGTCTTTCGCGGGAATGCCGTTGGCGTGAGCCATGCTGAGAATGGGCCGAGTGATCTTGGGATCGTTAAGCGGCGTGATCTTGTTGAATATGGGAAAAATGAAAACGGGAGCGATCATCGCCGCGAACACCACAAAAACGAAAGTAACGATCGCGCCCCAAATGTGCCACGTACGAGGCAGCCGGCGGACCACGCCAAAGAGAATCATCACCAGGATGCCGCCCAGCACTACGCCCACCAGAAGCTCTTTGAACTGATCGCCCATCCAAGGTCCAAATGTCTGCGTCGCGAGACCGTATTTATGTTCGCGGAAATAGCCCTCATAAACAGCCAGCGGAAATCCCAGGATAAATGTGAGGACCAGATATTCCGCCCAATAAATAAGCGTTTGGAGCGGCTTGAAGCGCGTGATGCGTTCCGCAAGATTACGCATTCCCGCGGACCAGCGAAGATTCAGGAGCAAAAGGCAAACGACAGCGCCGTACAGAAAATCCCAGAGGATGAGCCAGTAGCCGCCTTCGAAATAGGCGTCGGATTTGGCGGTCGCGTCCGCGGGGATCTGCGCGAGGTAAGCGTCGGTGGCGGCGTCGGCATTGAAATTCGCGGAAGGTTGCGCCGCAGGCGGAACGGTAAGGACCGACGGCATCGCGGTGGCCGGCTTCCCGCCAGGACCGGGGGCCTGTTTTGCATGCGCGGTGAAAAAAGTCAAAGACGAAATCAGGACGAGCAGGCCGATGCGGAGACCTTTGCGTGAATTCATGTTTCTCCCCCGTGCGAGAGCCTTCGGTTGCAACGGAGTATACGCGGACAGGCGCTCAATAGTTTCAATTTTGTGGGTTGCGGGAGAGCGGCTGAGCCGTGCTATACTTTTTGACCCGCGCCTCCCAACGCGCATTTCTGCCACTGGGAGCGAGGGAAGCGGACCGCGAGCACGTTTTCGCAAGTCCGGGAGGTGAGTTTATCGCAGAACGTGGTGGAAGCAGCGGTCTCAAAGTAAACGAGCGAATACGCGCGCGAGAAGTTCGCGTGGTGGACGAAGAGGGAAACCAGCTGGGCGTGATGACTTTGCCCGACGCGATGAAGGCCGCGCGAGAAGCCGGTCTGGATGTGGTGGAAATTTCGCCGAATGCCGTGCCGCCGGTCTGCAAGATAGTGGACTACGGCAAGTTTCTCTACGAAGCCAACAAAAAGGCTCACGAAGCCAAGAAGCACCAAAAAAGTTCGCACATCAAGGAAGTGAAGTTCCGGCCGTCCACAGCCGAGCACGATTACCAGGTTCGCAAGAACCAGATCATTCGGTTCCTCGGCGAAGGCTACAAAGTGAAGGCCATGATCTTTCATCGCGGCCGCGAAATGGCGCACCAGGATGTGGGCCGCGCCAAGATGGACCGGTTGATGAGAGATATCGTCGATCACGCGCAGGTGGAATTCGGCCCGCGCATGGAAGCAAATATTCTCCTCGCGCTGCTCGCCCCGAAAAAGGGCGCGTAATCTGCGGCGGACGGGCAGCCTGAGTTTTCGCGGCATCAGTTTTTGCATCGGACAAGCGACGATGCGTAAATCAAGTTGAAGAGGAAATTGTGAAGAAGAACAAGAAAAAGAAGCTCAAGACACATCGCGGCGCAGCCAAGCGCTTCAAGATTACATCCACCGGGAAGATCATGCGCTGGCATTCCGGCAAGCGCCATTTGCTGGGCACTAAGAAGCCTCGGCGTATGCGCAAACTCGCAAACGCAGTGGTGGTGAATCCGTCGAATGTGCGGAACATCCGCCTCGCGCTGCCGTACGGCATCGAATAGCGGCTTGGAATTTCAGGATTGATCTTGGCGCCCTGCACCGAGGGCGGCGCGAAGCGAAGTAGCCAAAGTTTTTACCGTGTTTGGCAGAGCGTAACGGGTGCCTGCCGGCCGGTGCTCCGGCGTGTGATGTAAATAGCTGGAGCGCAAAAAGCAGTTCTACGAGACAAACCCGTCCTGAAGTTCGCGATTTTTGCGGACGGCTGGGCCACGTTTGTCTCCCCGTGCTGTGACCGACCTAAATTTATAAGAAGCGCCTTGGTGGCGCGCAACAGGAGATCAAGCTATGCCTCGAGTTAAACGTGGAACCAAACGCCGCGCACGGCGAAAAAAACTGCTGAAACACGCCAAGGGCTTTTTCCTTACCAAGGGAAAACTTTACCGCTCGGCCAAAGAGGCGGTGAACCGCTCGCTGCGTTACACCTACCGCGACCGGCGCACGCGCAAGCGCGACTACCGCACGCTGTGGATTCAGCGCATCGGAGCGGCGGCTCGCAATAATGGCACCACCTACAGCCAGTTGATTCACGGCCTGAAAGTGGGCGGCATCGAGCTGGACCGAAAAATCCTGGCGGACATGGCCGTGCATGACGCGGACGGATTTACCGCGTTGGTTGCGTCGGTAAAACAGCATGTCGCGAAAGCGCCCGCTGACACCAAGGCACACGCAAAGCCGGAGCATGTCCGGCATCGCGACGAAGGCTAGCTCGCGATTGCAATGTAGCTCACCTCTTTAGAGGTGAGGATTTGTTGGTTTAAACCGAGCACGGGCCACGATGTCGCGTGCTCCCACGACCGAACATGGCCTCACCATGACGACCAATAACGACCCCACAGCGCAATCGCTTGAGCAGCTCGGCGCAAGCACTCCCGCAGTCATTGCGGAGATTTTCGCAGAGGCACGCCAGCGATTCGACGAAGAATCCGCAGTTCATTCTTCCGACCGGGAAAGTTTGCAAGCTTTCGTCCTCCGCTGGACCGCCCGCAAATCAGGAATCCTCACGCAAATCACGAATAACTGGCTGAAGACTGCGCCGCCGGAGTTGAAGCCCGCTGTCGGTCAAGAGTTGAACAAGCTCAAAGCGCACATTGAATCCGTTATTGCAGAACGCCAGGGGGCGGTGGAAGCCGCGTCTGAGCAGTCTGCTACCGCGCGCGACAAAATTGACCTTTCCCTTCCCGGTATCGAGCGCGCTTTCGGCACGCGCCACCTGATCCGTCAAACTTTCGAAGAGCTTCAGCGGATTTTCGCCGCGATCGGCTTCAGCGTGGTCGAAGGACCCGAGATCGAAACGCCCTACTACAACTTCGAAGCGCTCAACATTCCCGAACACCATCCCGCGCGCGACAACATGGACACCTTTTATATCGAAGGCGCCCGAAGCAGCCATCTCCTGCGCACCCATACCTCGCCGATGCAGATCCGCACCATGGAAAAAGAGAAGCCGCCCGTTCGCATCGTAGTGCCGGGAAAAGTCTATCGCCGCGATAATCCGGATGCGACGCACGGCTACATGTTCCACCAGATCGAAGGGTTGGCGGTGGACACCGACATCACTTTCTGCGATTTCAAAGGCACCGTGGACTATTTCGCGCGCGAATTTCTGGGGCCCCAGACGAAGACGCGTCTACGCCCCAGTTATTTTCCGTTTACCGAGCCTTCCGCGGAAGTGGACGCGACCTGCCACGTCTGCGGCGGAAAAGGCTGTCGCGTGTGCAAATTTTCCGGCTGGATCGAATTGTTCGGCGCCGGCATGGTGAATCCCGCCGTGTACGGTTTCGTGAATTACGATCCCGAGCGTCTCTCTGGTTTTGCATTCGGCATGGGCGTAGATCGCCTGGCCATGATGAAGTACGGCGTCACCGAAGTGCCGCTGCTGTTTCAAAACGACGTGCGCTTCTTGCAGCAGTTTCCGTAACATGCACCGCGCGCAGCAGTGTCTTGCCCCGTTTGAAAGTGCGACGCTGGAATTTCAGACGATTACTAGGCTGAGTTTTCGACCATGAAGGTTCTCTACAACCAGCTAAAAGAATTCGTGGACGTGAAGGCCGCGCCTGCTGACCTGGGCACCCGCCTTTCTCTTGCTGGCGTTGCAATTGACTCGGTGGAGGAATCCGCAGCCGGACCGGTTCTGGACGCCGAGGTCACTGCCAACCGCCCCGATTGCCTCGGCCATTACGGTATCGCCCGTGAAGTTGCCGCGATCTATCGTTTGCAGCTCAAGCCGCTGCAGCCAAAATTGAAGGAATCTGCCGAGACGGCTGCCGACGCAGTGCGCGTTGAAATCGAAACTCCGGAACTTTGCGGGCGTTACACCGCTCGCATTCTGCGCGGCGTGAAAGTGCAACCCTCGCCGGACTGGCTGCGCCAGCGCCTCGAAGCGATGGGCCAGAAATCCATTAACAACGTCGTGGACATCACGAATTACGTGATGTTCGAGCTGGGCCAGCCGATGCACGCCTACGACCTGGATAAATTAAACGAGCAGCGCATCATCGTTCGGCGCGCCCGTGCAGGTGAGAAACTCCGTACGCTCGACGGCGTGGAGCGCACGTTGGCGAAAGACATGTGCGTGATTGCAGATGCAGTGCGCGCCGTCGGTATCGGCGGCGTCATGGGCGGGGCGGACACCGAAATCGGTTTCAGCAGCCGTAATATTCTGCTTGAGGCCGCCTGGTTCGACCCCATTTCAATTCGACGCACGGCGAAAGCGCTGGCCCTGCGTTCGGAAGCTTCCTACCGTTTCGAACGCGGCGCAGATCCCGAAATGGCGGAGCTGGCCTCGCGCCGTGCCGCAGAGTTAATTCAGCAGGTTGCGGGCGGCGAAATTCTCGCTGGTGTTGTGGATGTGTATCCTTCTCGCGAGCCCGAAAAGAAAATTCAATTGGCGCGCAAGGAAATACTTCGGGTAATGGGCGCGGACATCCCGGACCGCGAGGTGGAGGGCATTTTGAGCGCTCTCGGATTCCATCCCACGCGCGTGGACGCCAATCGCGGCAGCGACGGCTCGCTCGCGGCGATTTGGGAATGCAAACAAGTTTCGTGGCGGCGCGACGTAACTCGCGCGATCGACTTGGTGGAGGAAGTTGCCCGCCACTACGGCTACGACAAATTCCCTGCGCGCCTTCCGCCCGCGAAACGTCCCGCACTGCGCTTGCCGCATGCCGAAGCCACCGACCGCTTGGTCGAGCGCGCCGTTGGTCTGGGCTACCAGGAAATTGTCGAGATCCCTATCGTGGATGCGCAGCGCGAAGCGCTGTTTCGCGCCGAAGGATTCCATCCCGCTGTAATCGGCAATCCGCTCGCGGAAGATGCATCGGTGATGCGCTCGACGGGTATCGTAAGCATGGTCCGCGCCATCGAGTGGAACCTGAACCACGGCAATCGCGACCTCCGGCTCTTTGAGATTGGCAAGACCTACGAACTGCGCGACGGAGCGCCGGTGGAAACGCTCGTTCTCACGCTGGGCGCCACCGGATTAGCGCGGGAGAAAACAATCCACGAATCGGCGCGTGAATTCAATTTCGCGGATTTGAAAGGCGACCTCGACCGCATTGGCGAGCTCGCAGGCGGATTGGACTGGCAACCGGGCGTCCCGGCTTGGATGTCTTCCGCGCGTTCTGCCCACTTTTCTCTCGCGAAGAATAGGGGTGAGCAACTCGGAATCGCAGGGCAGCTCGTTCGCCGCATCGCCGAGCAACTGAAGCTGCGGCAAGACGTGTATCTTGCGGAACTAAGGCTAGAACCGCTGCTGCTCGCTATTGAATCGACACGTTCCGCACTGCGCTTCGTTCCGTGGCCGCGCTACCCGGCGGTAGAGAGGGATTTTTCGCTGGTATTAGCGGACGGTGTGACGTTCGCGCAAGCGGAACAGGCCATCCGCGCGCTCGAAATTGCCGAGCTCCAGACCATTGAGCCTGCCGATCTTTTCCGCGGCGGCCAGATTCCCGCTGGAAAATATTCGCTGATGATCCGCGTGAAATTCCAAAGCGCCCAGGGCACGCTCACCGACGCGCAGCTCGCCGAATTCACTTCTCGCATCGTCACTGCACTCGAACAAAAGCTCGGCGCCACCTTGCGCGCCAGCTAACTTCGAGCGCCCCTTCGCCATCGCATCAAGCCCATTGCACCCGGATGCATGATGGCCGACAATGGCGGAAGCTCAGCCGGGAGTACAACCGTGAAAATAGAAATCTACGATCAAAGCTACAACGTGAACGCGGACGGCAATGAAGAATATCTGAAAGAGCTGGCCGATTACGTCGACGGCAAAATGCGCTCGATTGCCGAATCCACGCGCATGGTGGATTCGTTAAAAGTCGCCGTGCTGGCTGCGCTGAACATCGCCGACGAGACATTTACGCTGCGCCACCGGCAGCAGGAGCTCGACGGCCCGCTCCGCAAGCGCGTGGAAAAATGCGTCGCGATGGTCGAGAAGGCTCTGGAGCACACAAACTGATTTTTTGTGCTTAAAGTGGTTAATCGCTGGCACAACTCATTTGCACTCACTGCCATCTGCTATATGATTAAAGCAGGGTCGCAATACGCTCACAAGCAATGCGTAACCAAAAGGCAATCCGGTGTTTGCTGGTCCCCGTCGCACTGATCGTGCTGCTGGTCTTGGTCACGACGCTGGGAAGCGTTTGGCATCACCACGCCAACTCTTCGGAATCTAACTGTTCGATTTGTCATGTGAATCACCAGCCGATGGAGCGGCCGTTCGATAGCGACCGCACACCTGCATTGGCACAATTGGGATTCCGGCCCGAGCCTTCGGAACCGGCCTTTATCCCGACCCCTCTGGCCCCTCGTCTTCCGGCCCGTGCACCACCTGCCGTCTAAATGTCCCGTTTGTTCGGCGTCGCTTGCGGTGCTCCGATTCACTTTCTATCCCTTTAAGCAGAGGTTGAAGACTATGTACGTACAGCGTTTGCGACTCGCAGTGCTTTTATTCGTGGTGTGTTTCTCCGGCGGGATTCTAACGCCAAAGTGTAGTGCGCAGAACCCGCCGGCGCAGCCCCCTGTTCCACCAGCGCCCAAGATACAAGCCCCCGCGGCGCAAGTTCACGGCGCGGTTCGCATAACCCTGGATGAAGCGATCCAATTGGCGCTCGAACACAACCACACCTTGAAGGCTGCGCAGACTACGATCCAGCAAAACCAAGCGCTGGAAATCACCGCGAATCTTCGGCCGAACCCGGTATTGACCGCGGATGCGCAGTTCATTCCAATTTTTCAGCCGGAGAACTTCACCGCGGACTACATCGACAACGTCATGCAGTTTGATATTGGCGTTTCTTACCTGTTCGAACGGGGAAAGAAGCGCCAACACCGCTTGCAGGCGGCCCAAGACACTACCGCACAGACGAAGTCCACGGTTGCCGATAACGAACGCACCCTCACCTTCAACGTGGCGCAGCAATTCTTCAGCGTCCAGCTCGCCGAATCCACCCTCGATCTGGCAATAGAAGACATGAAGAGCTTTCAGAACACCGTGGACATCAGCCAAGCGCGTTACAAAGCCGGCGACATCAGCGAAGGCGACTATCTGAAGATCAAGCTCCAATTGTTGCAGTTTCAGAGCGACGTCTCGCAGGCGCAGCTCTCCAAAATTCAAGCTCTTGTCGGTCTCCGGCAATTCCTCGGATACCAAACCGTGGGCGCGGATTACGACGTCTCCGGAGATTTCGACTACCTCCCAGTCACCATCCAGCTGGAAGACCTGCAGGCAAAAGCCCTGCAGAGCCGCGCGGACCTCCGCGCCGCGCAACAAGGGGTGGTCGCTGCGAAGAGCCAGCACGAACTGGCCAAGGCCAACGGCAAGGTGGACGTCACCGGCACGTTCAACTACGACCATGTAAGCGAGACCAATACCGCTTCGATTTTCGGCAGCCTTCAGATTCCGATCTTCAATCGCAACCAGGGCGAAATCGCCCGCACGAATTACGCCATCAATCAGGCGCAGGAGTTGGAACTCGCGGCGAACGACCAGGTGATGAGCGACGTTCTGAATGCATACGAGGCGGTTCGCGATAACGACCAGGTCGTGTCGCTCTACCGCGCCGGATATCTCGATGCCGCGAAGCAATCACGTGACATCACCGAGTACTCCTACAAACGCGGCGCTGCGAGCCTTCTGGACTTTCTCGATGCCGAGCGCAGTTACCGCGCCACGGAACTCGCCTATCGCCAGTCTCTCGCGGCTTACCTGACCGCGGTCGAGCAGCTTCGCGAGGCCGTGGGAGTGAGGAGTTTGCCATGAAGAATTTGCGGATTATAAAACGCACCACCTGCATCGGCGCCGCCGCAGCACTTGCGATTTTGCTCGCCGGCTGCAGCTCGGAACGCGGCGCGAATGAAATGACGTCTTACTCTTCCACTGAATCGAAGACCGACACAGCCGCATTATTCACCATCCCTCAGGATCAGATGTCGCACGTGCAGGTTGTAACCGTGCAGGCGTCGAAGCTCACCCGCACCCTGCGGCTCACTGGAGCTGTGGCTTATAACGCATTCAGCACCACCCCCGTGATTACGCAAGTCGGAGGCCCCGTCGCCAAGATTCTGGTCGTCCCCGGCGACCGCGTCAAACGCGGGCAGCCGCTTTTGGAAGTCAGCAGCCCGGATTATTCGCTGCTGCTGGCCGCCTATTTGAAGGCACGCGATACATTTCGCGTCGCCAATAAGAATTACGAGCGCGCACAAGACCTCTTCGCGCATCACGCCATTGCCGACCGCGACCTGCTCCAGGCCGAGTCCGATCGCATACAAGCGCAAGCGGATTTGAGCGCGGCCGAAGAGGGCATGAAAATTCTCGGAATACCGAAGCCGGAAGATTTGGAGAAATCTCCTATCTCTGCGCAGATTCCTTTGCTCGCGCCCATCGGCGGAGAAATCGTGGAACGCCTCGTTTCCCCGGGCCAGGTAATGCAAGCGGGCACCACCCAGGCCTTCACCATTTCGGACATGAGCACCGTTTGGGTCATGGCGAATATTTATCAGGGCGACCTCGCCTATGTGAAAACTGGCGACCCGGCTACGATCACCACCGACTCCTATCCTGACAAATTCTCCGGCAAGATTTCGTTTATTTCCGCGGCGCTGGATCCCACTACGCGCACTTTGCAAGCCCGCATCGTGGTCGATAACCCCGGCGGAAAATTAAAGAAAGATATGTACTGCGTCGCGACGGTGACTGCCGGAACGATCTCGAACGCCATTGCCGTACCCGATTCTTCCATCCTGCGCGACGACGAAAACCAGCCGTTCGTCTATGTGGCCTCCAGTTCTAACCTGTTTGGCCGGCGCCAAGTGGATATCGGACAAACTGAAAATGGCCAGACGCAAGTTCTAAAAGGGCTTTCACCCGGAGATAAAGTGGCCGCGAACGGCAGCTTATTTCTGCAATTCGCCAATTCGTTCCAGCACTAAAGCGGCAGACTCTCGATGATTAATCGAATCGTCCAATTCGCTCTGAAGCAGAGATTCCTGGTCCTGATGCTGGTCGGGTTCGTCATCATCGCCGGCGGAATCTCCTTCCAACGCATGCCCGTGGATGCCTACCCCGACTTGTCGCCGCCGATGGTGGAGATCATTACTCAGTGGCCGGGACACGCGGCGGAAGAAATCGAGCGCCTGGTGACGCTGCCCACCGAAGTCGAAATGAATGGCGTGCCCAAGATGGCCATCCAGCGCTCGATTTCGCTGTACGGCCTCTCGGACGTGATTCTCACCTTTGACGAAGACACGGACGATTACTTCGCGCGTCAGATCGTCTTCCAGCGCCTGAGTGAGGTGAACTTTCCCACCGGAGTGCAGCCGACGCTTGCCCCTTTATCCAGCCCCTCTGGACTCGTGTATCGCTACGTGCTGGAAAGTCCGGATCGTTCTCCGCAAGAACTAAAAACATTTGAAGACTGGGTAATCGAGAGGCAATACAAGCAGGTGCGCGGAGTCGCGGATGATTCCGGATTCGGCGGAACGGTAATGCAGTACCAAGTCTTGCTCGATCCCGCAAGACTCTATGGCTACCACATCACGGTCCCTACCGTAATTCAGCAGCTGAGCCTGAACAACGCGAACACCGGCGGCGGATTTTATTCGCAGGGAGAGCAGTTTTACTACGTTCGCGGCCTCGGCCTGATCCGGAACGAAGCGGATATTGGCAGTGTGATCATCGGCGCGCAGAATGGCGTGCCGGTCCACATTCGCGATGTGGGCGACGTTGTCATTGGCCACGCGCCCCGCCTGGGCCAATTCGGATTTAACAAGAACGATGACGCGGTCGAAGGCGTCATCATGATGCTTCGCGGCGAGCAAACCCAAAACGTTCTGAAAGGTGTGGAAGAGAAGACCAAAGAGCTGAACGAACATATTCTTCCTCCGGACGTAAGAGTTCGTCCCTATTACGACCGTAGTGATCTGGTACGGCTCACGATCAGCACGGTGGAGGACAATCTTCTGCTGGGTATGACCTTGGTGCTGATCGTGCTTGTCTTCTTTCTGGTCAGCATGCGCGCCGCCGTCATTGTGGCACTGACCATTCCTCTCGCTCTGCTTTTTGCCTTCATTTTTTTACACGCCAATGGCGTGGCCGCAAATTTGCTCTCTATCGGCGCGATCGACTTCGGGATCATCATCGACGGGACGCTGGTAATGGTCGAAAACATCTATCGCGAACTGGGACTGCGCGAAGGGCTGCAATATAACCTGCAGGAAGTTATCTTGGCGGCAGCCAAAGATGTGGATCGCCCGATCTTCTACTCCGTTGCTGTCATCATCGCCGGTTACATCCCGATTTACGCGCTGAGTGGCCCCTCGGGAAAACTGTTCCACCCCATGGCCGACACCATGTCTATCGCCTTGGTGGGCGCGCTTATCCTCACGCTCACGTTCGTTCCAGTGATGTGCTCTTACTGGTTTAAGCAGGGCGTGCGCGAGCGCAGAAACAAAGCCTTCGAATGGATCAAGAATGAATATGCCTCGGAGCTGAAATGGTTTCTCGATCGTCCCTGGATCGCGATTCTAGGATGTACCGCGATTCTGGCGGTCAGCCTGCTGCTGGTCCCGTTCATCGGCGGCGAATTCATGCCGCACCTGGATGAAGGCGCCCTGTGGGTGCGGGCGACGATGCCTTACACGATTTCTTATGAAGAGGCGGCCAAGATCGCTCCACAGATTCGCGACATTTTGGCCAAATATCCGCAGGTAACCGAAGTCGGTTCCGAACTTGGCCGGCCCGACGACGGCACCGATCCCACCGGCTTCTTCAATTGCGAATTCTACGTGGGACTGAAAACCTACAATGACGCCACCTGGAAGACAGGCTCCATCCACAGCAAGCTCGAGCTGATTGAAGACTTGCAAAAGAAGCTGGCAGGCTATCCAGGAATAATTTTCAATTACACGCAGCCGGCCGAAGATGCCGTGGACGAGGCCCTCACCGGACTCAAGAGCGCCCTGGCGGTAAAGGTTTACGGATCAGATCTGAACGTGCTGCAGGACAAAGCGCTCGAAATAAAGCGGCGTCTTTCGCAGGTACCCGGGTTCACGGAATTGACCGTCGTGCGCGAACTCGGCCAGCCGAGTCTGATCGTTCAGGTGGATCGCGACAAAATTGCGCGTTACGGCATCAACGTCGCCGACGTCGAGGCTGTGGTGCAAGCGGCTGTCGGCGGACAGGCCGCCACCCAGGTGATTCAGGGTGAAAGACTATTCGATCTGGTCGTGCGCATGAGGCCCGAGTTCCGTGAAAACGCCCAGCAAATCGGCAATCTGTTGGTCGGCACCCCGACCGGCCAGCAAATTCCTATGAGCGAGCTTTCGGATATTCGTGAAGCCAACGGCGCTTCCTTTATCTACCGCGAAAATAATTCGCGATATATCGGCGTGCAATACAGCATCGAAGGACGCGATCTCGCAAGCGCGGTCAAAGCCGGCCAGCGCGCCATCTCCGACGTCCAAAAGTCGCTGCCGGCTGGCTACCGGCTCGCTTGGGGCGGCGAGTACAGCGAATTCCTTTCAGCGATGAGCCAAATGTACTTGGTTGCGCCGCTGACCGTTCTGCTGATTTTCGCGATTCTGTTCTTTCTCTACGGCAACGTGAAATTTCCCGTGATCGTCGTGTTGAGCGTGGTGATGACCGAGCCTGTGGGAGCCCTGATAGCCTTGAAGCTTACCCATACGCCCTTTAGCGTCTCGTCCATCTTGGGGCTGCTTGTGCTGATGGGCGTCTCGGTTGAAACTGCCGTCATCGACACTTCCTACATCAACAAGCTCAGGTTGGAGGGCCACGGTATCCTCCAGGCCACCTACGAAGCGTCTCTCGTGCGTTTCAGACCCATCATGATGACCGCGCTGGTGGCCTGCCTGGGATTGCTTCCCGCGGCTCTGTCCACTGGGATCGGTTCCGATTCGCAAAAGCCCTTCGCCATCGTCATCGTTGCCGGGCTGGTGTCCCGCCTATTCCTGGGCCGAATCGTGAGCCCGGTCCTTTACAAGATGGTGGCACGCGACGGTGACGTGCTGCAGGTATGAGTGGAACGTATTGGCAGACTGAGAGACAAAATCTTTGCGTCGATTGTGTTCGGTGCATCGTCTAAGATACGTCTAAGCACGGTCTCAGCGAGGTATTGGGTTTAAATATGTCACGTCGAACAGCATACAGATTCGTGGCCATCCTCGTGGCCGCCGTCGTGCTGTCTTTCGCCTTCCAAGCTTCGGGCCACTGGCACAACCAATCCTTCGAAGACCAGCACTGCCGGATCTGCCATTTTGCTCACTCCGTAACCGTTGACCTGTCGCATGGCACCACGCTCGCGATGCCGCATGCCTTTTCGCGGCTGAATTCCGCCAGCTCTGTTGACCCTCATCTTGAACTAGTTTTCCATCAGAAATCCCCACGCGCGCCTCCCACTCAGTCGTAATCCATCCATAGGAAAAGTCGGCACGCGGGCCTCTCATTTTCCGCTCCTTCGCGAGCGAGGGTTCCGCGCATCCCCTCACCCTAACGACTACACAAGCCCCACGTGGGCCTAGGGAGGTTCATATGAATTTCAGAAAGCTATTCTGGATGTTGACGGCAGTGTCCTTCTGGATTCTTTGCGTTGCGCACGCTGCGCAAGCGCAATCCGCAACTATTTCTGGCACGGTTCTAGATCCATCGGGTGGTGTAGTTGTGAGCGCCACCGTGACGCTTCACAACCCGGTGAGCGGCTTGGAACGCTCGACCACCACCGACAGCTCCGGCAACTTCACCTTCCCGAACGTGCCGTTCAACCCCTACCACCTCACCGTCACCGCAAAAGGATTCGAATCGTTCGCACAGGATGTGGAGATTCGCTCTGCCGTGCCTTTGAGCGTTCCGATCACTCTGAAAGTGGAGGGTGGCTCCAGCACCGTAACCGTCGAAGGCGGAGGCGATCTCTTGGAGAACGACTCCACCTTTCACACCGATGTGGACCGCTCCTTATTCGAGAAGTTGCCGCTGGAAAGTCAATCTTCGTCGCTCAGTTCTCTCGTTACGCTGACCACTCCCGGCATCGCGGCCGACTCCAACGGCCTGTTCCACGGGCTTGGCGACCACGCCGAGAACTCTTTTTCGGTTGACGGCCAGCCCATCACCGATCAGCAGAGTAAGGTTTTTTCCAACCAAATTCCGATCGATTCCATCGATTCGCTGGAAGTCATCTCCGGCGCGCCGCCCGCAGAGTTCGGCGGCAAGACAAGCGTTGTGATTGTGGCTACCACACGCTCGGGCTTGGGCGTCACCACTCCTCATGGCGCCGTGACCGCTTCTTACGGCGCGTTTGGCTCCTCCAGTGCCGGCTTCGACCTGGCCTACGGAACCCAGAAATGGGGGAATTTCATCGCGGTTGACGGTTTGAACAGCGGCCGGTTTCTCGATCCGCCCGAGTTCACCGTCATTCATGACAAAGGCAACCAGGAAAATATTTTCGACCGCGTGGACTACCAAATCTCAACCGGCGATTCGGTGCATTTGAACCTCGCCTACACGCGCTCCTGGTTCCAGACGCCGAATTCTCTCGACGCCCAATTCGCTTCGCCTTGGTTTGGAGTTGTCGTTGACAACGGCGGCCTCGGACCAAACGGAGATCCCGTCGGCCCGACCGACCAACGCTCGAAAATCGAAACCTTCAATATCGCTCCCTCTTGGACCCGTTTGATCAGCTCCAACACCGTCTTGACCGTTGGCGCTTTCGTCCGCCGCGACGCCTACAATTATTATCCCAGCGGGAACCCCTTCGCCGATCTCGGCCCGCCAAGCCTTCAGCGGGAAACGGTCGCTCAGAATCGGACGCTCACCAACGCAGGCCTTCGCTCCAGCGTTTCCTACGTGAAGGGCATCAACAACATCAAGGCGGGCGTCACCTACGATCAAACATTCCTGAACGAGAACGACCATTTGGGCATTGTTGATCCCACTCTCAATGCCCCGTGCTTGACGCTCAATACCTCCGCTGATCCAAATGTCCCCGTTCAAGGGTTCACCGATCCGTCCCAGTGCTCGGCCGGTGGATTCGCGGAAAACGTCCCTGCCGTGAATCCCAACGCCCCTAACTCACCTTTGTTTCCCGCGTTCAACCCGGTCTTGCTGCCGTTTGACTTGACGCGGGGAGGAGGTTTGTTCGCGTTTAACGGGCACACAGACGTGAAAGAACTCGCTCTCTACATCCAGGATACGATCACCTGGAAAAACTGGTCGTTCAACGTCGGCATTCGCGGCGATTTGTACAACGGCTTGACTACCGCACGCCAAGCCGAGCCTCGCCTCGGCGTCGCCTATAACATCAAACCTACCAGCACTGTTCTTCGCGTGTCCTATGCGCGAACTCTCGAATCTCCCTTTAACGAAAACCTGGTGCTCTCCAGCATCGGATGCCAGTCGGACGTCCTGAATCCACTCCTTCTCTGTGGTTCAAACTCGTTGACACCGGTGACTCCCGGCTTTCGCAATGAATTTCATGCCGGTCTGCAACAGGCTTTCGGCAAATATTTTGTCCTCGACGGCGAGTACATCTGGAAATACACGCACAACGCCTACGATTTTAGTGTCTTGGGTAACACGCCGATTACTTTCCCCATCGAGTGGGACCGCTCCAAAATCCCTGGATTCGCAGTCCGCGGCTCCGTTCCGAACTTTCACGGTTTAACAGCACTCGTTGTGATGTCCAGCGTGGCCGCCCGGTTCTTCACCCCGCAGGTCGCCGGAGCCGGAGCAAATCCCGCGGCGCCCTCCGGCGTTTTTCGCATCGATCACGACGAGCATTTCAATCAGACCACCCACCTGCAATACCAACCGTGGAAGAAGCTTCCCTGGGTCGCTTTCAACTGGCGGTATGACAGCGGGCTGGTAGCCGGTGCCACTCCGTGTTTTGGCTTGTTAGCAACTAATGATTGCCCAGGCTCGTTTGTGCAAAACGGCGTGCAGATGTTGTCCCTGATAGCGAGCAACGTAGGCGGAGTACCCTTGAGCGCCGATCAGGAGTTTGAAGCCGGTTTTACTTGCAACGGCGTGCACGCCACGCCGCCCAGCGCCGCAAATCCTGCCGGCATTCCGTTAAGCTCAGGCGGCGTAGTCGGAGTCTGCCCCGCTGCGCAGTTCGGGTCCTCACTCATAAAAGTGCCGGCTCCCAACAAGGAGAACGATGACTCCAACCCTCCGCGCATCCAACAGCGCAGTCTTTTTGATGCCGCTGTCGGCCATGACAATTTATTTCACGGAGACCGCTACAAATGGAGCGCGCGCTTGGAGGTCATCAACCTGACCAATAACTTCGCGCTCTACAACTTCCTTTCCACCTTCAGCGGCACGCATTATGTAAGCCCGCGCGCAATTACCGGCACAGTCGGTTTCCACTTCTAGCGGTTTGAGGCGACGGGGAAGGTGGGCTATTACAGACATCTTCCCCTCTAACCCCTGAAATTCTGGCTCGGTGCCATATCGCGCCGCGTAACCTCCGGAAGCTCCGGGACTGAATCATTACAATTCCGTACTTGACAGCCAGTATCAACTGGAATAAGCTCCTCCTCTAGTTGTAAGTCAGTTGCAACTGGAAGCTCCACTGCTTCTCTCCCTCTGCCGCTCGGGAGTGCTATTTCGACGGCAGCGATCCCTGGACCCGGGATATATTTTCCGTGCAGAAAACTCCATGTACGCCCGAACGCTCTCCTCAAGGTGCGCGATACATAATTTTCGCTGCTCTTTGCTTCCTCGCCCTCATTCCGTGCATTGCCTTCGTCGCCCGGGCCGGTGTGGGAGGAAATATTTCCGGCACGGTAAGAGATTCCAGTGGAGCCGTAGTATCCAAGGCCACCGTGACGGTGACAAATACCGACACAGGAGTGGCACAGACGGTCTCCACCGACGACAAAGGCGCCTATTCGTTCCTGAACCTTCCCGTTGGCCATTACGACCTGACGGTCTCGCAATCCGGTTTCAAACCCTATAAACGCGCTGGCGTGGCGATTGATGTGAATAACGCGCTGCTGATCGATCCCGTTCTCGAGGTCGGTGAAAAGAACGACACTGTTTCGGTCACGGACACCGCTGCTCATGTGGAGACGGCTAGTAGCCAGCTGGGGGAAGTCATCACCGCGGCACAGATGACCTCCGTGCCGTTGAACGGCCGCAGTTATACGGACCTGCTCTCACTTCAGCCTGGCGTGGCTCCGGTCACTTCCATCACGCCTGAAACCGTCCAGGACGCGGGTGCCAGCGCACTCGCTCCCTCCGGCGATTTGAATCCCGGTACCATTTCCATTAACGGCCAGCGCGAATTCGCAAATGCCTTCATTGTGAACGGAAGCGACGTCGAAGAAGACGTCAACATGGGCACCGCCATCATCCCCAACCTGGATTCCATCTCCGAGTTCCGCATTCTCACCAGCAACTTCGACGCTGAATACGGAGAATTCAGCGGAGGCCAAATCAACGTAGTCACCAAGTCCGGCACCAACGCATTTCACGGAGACGCCTTCGAATTCCTGCGTAATACAAATCTCGATGCGCGCAATTTCTTTTCACCCACGCGCGGCAAATTCGACCAAAACCAATTTGGCGGAACTTTCGGCGGCCCAATTCGAAAGAATAAAATATTTTTCTTTACCGACTATCAAGGCACTCGTTCAACGCAAGGCGTGGACACTGGACAGATTCCCGTGCCGTCTTTACAGGATCGCACCACCGGAAACTTCTCCGATCTACCGGATAATTCCAGCGGCTTCAACCCGCTGGGTTTCTGCGGCTCCCAAACAGATCCAGTCACGCGCGTCGTGTACGAAATACCGTGCACTGTCAGCGGACCCAATGTCGCGAGCGAGCTCTCGAGCAAGCTCGGGCAAACCGTGACGCCTGGCGAGCCGTACTACTTCAATGGCAATTACATCGATCCCACCACTAAAACGGAAACCACCGGAACCTGCACGAGCCCGAGTGGATGCGTTTTCCCCGGCGCCACAATCCCCACGGCCGCCTGGATCGCGCCCGGCACGAATTTGTTGCAATACATTCCCAAACCGAATAATTCAAACACCACCTTCTCCACTTCAGCTTTCAATCAGACCTTGCGTGACGATAAGGGCTCCTTTCGCCTGGATGCCAACACACACTGGGGCTTGCTGTCCGCTTATTATTTTCTGGACGACTGGTCTCAAAACAATCCGTACCCAATCGCGCAGGGCGGAGCGAACGTTCCGGGTTTCAACGCCCTCTATTCCGGCCGCGCGCAACTCCTTAGCCTTGGCGATACGAAAGCGTTGGGCACCACAGCCGTGAATGAATTCCGCTTTAGCTATCTGCGCGACGCGAATGACCTCGGCAAACCTGTCGGAGGAGTTGGCGTAAGCCTGGCGTCTCAGGGTTTCACCGTGGGCCCGGGAACTCCGGGCATCGTGCCGTTGTCGCCAAAAACCGAAGGTGTGGAAAGCGTCGGCTTCAACAGCTTTAATTTCGGAACCAACACAAATGAGCTGAAGCAATTCAACAACACTTTTCAATTCCTCGACAACTACTCGAAGGTCGTAGGAACTCACACCATCAAAATAGGCGGCGAATTCCATTACGATCAGGTCAACGTCAATGCCACCGCTCAGTTTAATGGCAGCTTCCTGTTTTTTGGAACGGAGACGGGGTTGGACTTTGCCGACTTCCTGCTCGGAATTCCGAGCCAATACAATCAAAGCCAGCTTCAACCTTTCTACGGCCGCAACAAGTACGTGGGTCTGTACGCGCAGGATAGTTGGCGTCTGAAACCGAATCTCACGTTGAATTACGGGCTGCGTTGGGATCGCATCGAGCCCTGGTACGAAAAGTTCAACCAGATCGCGACATTCATTCCGGGCAGGCAGTCGATCGTTTTCCCCGGCGCGCCGGCCGGCATTCTATACCCGACCGATCCGGGAGTGTCTCGTACGCTCGGGCCTCCCGGCAATCGCGATTTTGCTCCGCGCATTGGCCTCGCCTATTCACCCAACGCTTCCGGAGATGGCCTGCTCGCCAAAATTCTGGGCGGTCCCGGCAAGACCAGCGTGCGGGCCAGCTTCGGCATGTTCTACACCGCAATCGAAGCCCTCACGCTCGGCGTGATGAGCGCCAACGCTCCGTACGGAACCACCTACACCAGCCCTGCTCCTCCGCTCTTTGCCACTCCGTTTATTACCGCATCGAGCGGCCAGAATCTTGGCCAGGTTTTCCCGGTGACCCTCGCGCCGTTAAACTCCTCCGCCAAGCACCCCGATTCCAACATCGACTGGTCGCAGTTCGAACCCATCACCGGGCTTCCAAACTATCTCACCACCAATCGCATACCGTACACGGAGGACTACATGCTCTCGCTGCAGCGCGGCCTTGGAACCAATACCGTGCTCAGCGTGAATTACGTCGGCACACAGGCGCACCGTCTTCTGGTGCTCGAAGAAGCCAATCCCGGCGACCCTGCGCTGTGCTTGTTTCTGAGTAACCCTGCTAATCTGGCCCCTACAACTCCTCCTCAAAAACCATGCGGCCCTTTCGGCGAGGACTCAACTTACACGACATCTACTGGCACGGTGTTTCAAGGCACGCGAGGGCCGCTAGGATCAAATTTCGGCAGCGACGCCAATCAAGCCACCATCGGCAATTCCAACTACAACGGGCTGCAAATCATCTTGAACCACACCAGCGGACGCTTGAATGTGCTCGCTGGATATACCTTCAGCAAATCTCAGGACCAGTCCTCCAGCCTGGGCGAAGAAGTGAATCCGATCGACCCGGCGCTCAGCAAAGCGCTCTCCGCCTTCGATGTGAAGCACAATTTTGTGGTGAGCTATAGCTACCGGATTCCCTTCGAACGCCTTTTCCGCGCCCCGAATCGCTGGACTGAAGGCTGGGAAGTTTCCGGCATCACGCGCTTCAGCAGCGGCCTTCCCGTTACTTTGGTGAATTTCGGCGACAATTCGCTGCTGGGATCCGAACCCAACGGCGTCAATAATTTTGGCGTCGATGAACCGGACTTTACACCCGGCCCTTTGAACCTGAATAAAAATCCGCGGAACGGAGCCAATTATTTCAACACCGCGCTCTTCAGCGAGAACGCCCTGGGCACTCCCGGCACTTCCAAGCGGCGCTTTTTCTACGGTCCGGGAATGGATAACTACGACATTGCTCTGCTCAAGAACGTCGAGCTGACGGAATCAAAATCCCTGCAGTTCCGGCTGGAAGCTTTCAACGCTTTCAACCATGCCCAGTTTTTCGGCCCGCAAGCGGTTAACGGAAATATCAGCAGCTCAACGTTCGGCCAGGTCATTAATGCTGCCTCGCCCAGGCTCGCGCAGTTGGGAGTGAAATTCTTTTTTTAGACGCGGAGTCCCCCGCTCGAGCCTGTGCTCCCAAAATCGTTGCATTCCGGTTTCCTGATACAATTAGGTGTGGAGTAGGCCTGCGACGCAGGTGTCGCGCGAAAGCCTATTTGAACCAACACTGGATCCCAGGGAGCCCGCGTCGTCCTGCCCTTGCGCCGTCCGCTGGCTTCGGCTGGCTGGATAGCCTCAAAGCAGGCGCAGGGCACCCACCTATTCGTGGGGTTCAGGGCCTAGCTCGCACGGCGGAGTGGACCGCTCCTCACGATTTCGTTTTTCGCCAAGAAAGGCCGTTTTGAGGATACTTTTCATCGGAGACATCGTCGGCTCGCCAGGTCGCAAGATCGTTCACGATCGTCTCGCGGATATCCTGGCGCAGCGCAAAATTGATCTCTGCATCGCCAACGGGGAAAATTCCGCTTCCGGTTTTGGAATCACGCCGCGCATCGCCGAAGAATTATTCGCCTGCGGCGTTCAGGTGATCACCGGCGGAAATCACGTATGGGATCGTAAAGAAATTATAGATTTCTTCCCGCATGAGCCGCGGCTGATCCGCCCCGCAAATTTCCCCGAAGGCTCGCCCGGGAAGGGCTCCTACGTCGGACACACCAAAGACGGCGCAGCTTACGCCGTGCTGGATCTTCAAGGCCGCACGTTCATGATTGCCCTGGACGATCCATTTCGCATCGCCGAGCGCGAGCTCGCCAAGCTTCCTTCCGATGTCAAAGTGATTATTGTGGACATGCACGCCGAGGCCACTTCCGAAAAGCAAGCTATGGGTTGGTATCTCGCCGGAAAAGTTTCCGCCGTGCTCGGCACGCACACGCACGTGGCCACCGCCGATCAGCGCGTTCTTCCTGGCGGCACCGCCTATATCACCGATGTCGGCATGACCGGCCCTCACGACTCAGTGATCGGAATGGAAAAGCAAGGCGTGCTGCAGCGATTCCTCGATCAAATGCCCGCGAAATTTGCCGTCGCCGAAGGCGATATCCAGATGAATACGGTTCAGATCGAAGTGGACGAAACCACCGGCCGCGCTCTCTCCATCGAACGTGTCGTATTCCGGCTGGATTGAAATTCAAACACACCCGCACAATGTTTGCGGCGCTTCGCGAATACGATATTTCTGGGAAGTAAATTTCTATAAAATAATCTGTCATGAGTTTTTTTCAGGAAGCAACTAAAAAATCGACTGTGGAAAAGCTGTGAACATTTTGTGAAGTCTGTGCAAATACCCTGCTCAATTTTCTCTTGCTACCTGCGTCGCGATTAGGCAAAATCCCCGCTCGCTTCTCCCGTGCAAATCTTTGGTGCACTCATGAGACGCCGTGACGCGGGGCGCGTCACGTGACAGCGGACCTGAAGGACAAGACAAAAAGCATCCCGCCGGCGTGGTTGGGGGATATCCACAATATTTCCACAGCGGTGGAAATTGTGGCAAAGGGTAAATTCGCTCGATGAACCTCTGGGATAAGATCCTTCAACACTCGGAACGCCGCGTCAACCCTCACAGCTTCGCTACCTGGTTTCGTCCCACTCGTCTCGAGCGCGCAGAAGAGGATCGGCTGGTTATTCGCGTTCCCACCCGGCTGTTTTGCAAACGATTGACGGAAACTTACGGGCAGCTCCTGCAAGCAGTGGTCACCGAATTAGGGCGTCCGCAACTGCAGCTCGAATATGTTTGTGCCGAATCGGAACCTGCGTCCGCAAACGCGGCGCCGTCTCCTCAAGCCAAGCTTGATTTTGATTCCGCCGCTCACCAGTTGAACCCGCGCTACACCTTCGAGTCCTTCATCGTCGGCGCTTCGAATCAGTTTGCCCACGCCGCGGCCATGGCCGTGGCCGAACAGCCCTCGAAATCCTACAATCCGCTTTTCCTGTACGGGGGAGTGGGACTGGGCAAAACTCATCTAATGCAGGCTATCGGCCACACCCTCAAACGACGCAATCCGTCTCTGCGCCTCACCTATATCAGCGCGGAAAAATTTACCAACGAAGTGATCGCGTCCATCCGTTTGGAGCGCATGGCTGCCTTCCGCGACCGCTTCCGCAATATGGACGTTCTAATGGTGGACGACATTCAGTTCATCGCCACCCGCGAGCGCACCCAGGAAGAGTTTTTCCATACTTTCAACGCGCTCTACGACCAGCAAAAACAGATCGTGATTTCCTCCGATTGCCCGCCCAAGGAAATTTCCTCCATTGAGGAACGCCTGCGGTCCCGGTTCGAGTGGGGTCTCATCGCGGACATCCAGCCGCCCGATTTGGAAACCAAGATCGCCATCCTGCAGAAAAAAGCCGAAAGCGAGCGGGTACAAGTCCCCGATGACGTGGCCGAATACATCGCCCGCGCCATTAAATCGAACGTTCGCGAGCTGGAAGGCGCCCTAATTCGCCTGATGGCCTATGCTTCGCTCACCGGCGCGGTGATCAACCTGCCTACGGCGCAGCAAGTGCTGAAAAACATTATCGAGACCCAGGACAAGAAGGTCACCATCGAGCAGATTCAGAAGCGTGTGGGCGAGCATTTCGGTCTGCGCGCCCAGGATTTGAAAGTGCGCAGCAACTCGAAACAGATCGCGTTTCCGCGCCAGGTCGCCATGTTCTTGGTGAAACAACTCACTTCGGCGTCGCTCCCGGAAATCGGCCGCCAGTTCGGCGGCAAGCATCACACCACGGTCCTGCATTCGATCAACAAGATCTCAAACCTGCGACAGTCCGACAAAGATTTGAACAAAACGATCAACAGGCTACTCGACGCTTTCGGTTAGCCTTAGCCGGCAAATGTCGCTTGGCGCTTCGTGGCGCCTGTGCACGCGCTGTGGAAATAAGCTGGCGCGAGGCTTCGGCTCTCGTTTTCATCCGGTTCGCGCGGCTATCCACAAGACGCACTGAGCTCCAAGCCGCGCAGGCGATAGAAGTTAGAACGTTTTTCCGCAAATCCACAGATGCGGCGACGGCGACGGTTTTTTTATATACTTAATTTATAGAATAAGGCAGTAGAGTAGTAGCCGCAGCGGTGTAAAAGAAAACAAAGACGCGAGGACTGCCCCAGATGGAATTCAGCGTAAAAAGATCCGACCTACTCGACGAGCTCAACCTGACGCAAGGAGTCGTCGAACGCAAATCAACGATCCCCATTCTGTCGAATCTTCTAGTCGAAGCGAAAGGCAGTCGCCTCACGATCACAGCAACCGACTTGGAGCTAAGCATCCGTACGTCCTGCGAAGCCAAAGTAAAAAAAGAAGGAGCAGGGACCATCCCGGCGAAGAAACTCTTCGAGCTGATGCGCCTGCTCCCCGAAGGCGAAATAAAATTCAAACTCCTCGAGAACCACTGGGTGCAAGTCACAGCCGACAGAAAAACATACAAACTGGTCGGCATGTCGAAAGACAATTTCCCGGCCCTTCCTCCGTTCCCGCACGCATTGGTAAAAATCCCAGCCAAACTACTTGCCGATGTGATCGCCAAGACCACCTTCGCGATTTCTCTGGAAGAATCCCGCTACACCCTGAATGGCGCGCTTCTGGTACTCAAACCAGGTTCGATCACCATGGTCGCCACCGACGGCCACCGACTCGCAATGGTTGAGAAAGATCACAAATTCGAAGGATTCTCCACCGAGACCCGCGTTCTCGTTCCAAAGAAAGCCATGACCGAAGTCCAGCGCCTCGCAGCCGAGTCCGGTGACGAAAGCAGCGTCGACTTCGCGCAGGACGAAAGCCACCTGTTCTTCCAGTTCGGCGGACGTCTGCTAACCTCGCGCAAACTCACCGGCCAATTCCCGAATTACGAAGCCGTCCTTCCACGCGATGCCAACAAAACCGTGGCCCTCGAGCGCCTCGAACTCCAGGAAGCCCTGCGCCGTGTCTCGCAGTTGGCCGACCAGCGCTCCCACGCCGTAAAATTCATGCTCTCGAAAGAAGGCCTGGAACTTTCCGCCTCCAGCCCGGAATACGGCGAGGCCAAGGAAGTCATCGAGAAAGAATTCAAAGGCGAAACCATCTCGATCGGTTTCAACGCGCAATATCTTCTCGATTTCCTCGCCGCCGCGGCCGACGGCCCCATCAGCTTCGAACTAAAAGACGAACAGTCCGCCGGCCAACTCCGCCCGCTCGCCGACGAAGCCACCCGCTACCGTTACGTCGTAATGCCCATGCGCATTTGACCTCGGAGCCAACAGTTACTTGCCGCCTTTTTTGTCTCGCAAGGAAGCCGTTAGACGACGTTTAACTAGTTGATTTACTTGGGCTTATTACTCAACTCTGCCGTCACAATCACCTTGTGAAAATGTCTACTTTCCGGTAAAGTTTTATTGTTCTGGATTCCTCCTGAACGGCACTGTCCGACCCGAACTCGCTCCAGTTTTCTTGCTCGCGCCAGGGCAAGTAGAGCCAGTCGGCTATGGACGATTCCTCTTCGTTGAGGAAAATAAAAGCTTCGCCGCGTCTCCCCGGAAATTTCGGAACGGGACGGGATGAAGCCGCAACCCTTCGAGTCTCGCAAGCGCAAATGCGCCTTGGACAATGTCCAAGCCGGAATTTCCGGATGCTGAGGCCAATGGGCAAGGTAAGTGTCGAGCCGTCCGCGCGACCGCCTTCCCGTGTAGCACCCAGCGATTGAAAATTTTGCATTCATACGATCGAGCAGTCTGAGGAGACGCACGACTCATGGCTGAAAAAGAAACTGCGGGCGGCAAGAGCGGCGGTCACAAATACGACGCCACATCCATCAAAGTGTTGGGCGGCATCGAAGCCGTTCGCAAACGTCCCGCGATGTACATCGGCTCCACCGGCGAGCTTGGCCTGCACCATCTCGTCTGGGAAGTTGTGGACAACTCCGTGGACGAAGCCATGGCCGGCTTCTGCGATGAAATCAACGTGTCGGTGCACGACGACAACAGCGTCACCGTAGTTGACAACGGCCGCGGCATCCCCGTGGACATGCATGCCACCGAAAAGAAACCCGCCGCGGAAGTCGTTATGACCGTCCTTCACGCCGGCGGAAAATTTGACAGCGACACCTACAAAGTTTCGGGCGGCTTGCACGGCGTAGGCGTCTCGGTCGTCAACGCGCTCTCGGACTGGCTCGACCTGGAAATCTGGCGCGACGGCGAAGTGTGGGAGCAGTCCTACGAAAAAGGCGTGCCCACTTCCAAGCTCAAAGCTTCCGGCAAAACCCGAAAGACCGGAACGAAGATCACATTTCACGCTGACCCTGAAATTTTCGCCGCCACCGTTTACAGCTTCGACACCCTTTCGCAGCGTCTCCGCGAACTGGCCTTCCTGAATAAAGGCCTGAAAATCACGCTGGAGGACGAACGCACCAATAAAAAAGCCGAGTTCCGTTTCACCGGCGGCATCGCGGAGTTCGTCAAGCACTTGAACCGCGGCAAGCAGACGCTTCACGACTCGCCGATTTACATGGAAGGCAAGCGCGAGCAAGTGGACATCGAAATCGCGCTACAATATAACGACAGCTACGCCGAAAATATTTTCTCCTTTGCCAACACCATCAACACCGTTGACGGCGGCTCGCACCTTTCCGGCTTCCGCTCCGCGCTTACGCGCACGATCAACTACTACGCGAATTCCGCCGGCATGCTCAAAGAACAGAAAGACGAAGTCTCCATCAACGGCGATGACGTTCGCGAAGGCCTGGTAGCCGTCGTTTCCGTAAAGCTTCCGCAGCCGCAGTTCGAAGGCCAGACCAAAGGCAAGCTCAATAGCGACATCAAGGGCCTGGTCGAATCGCTCGTCAACGAAAGGCTCGGCGAATATTTCGACAAGCATTCTTCCATCGCGCGCAAAATCATCGGCAAGTGTATTGACGCGGCACGCGCCCGCGAAGCCGCTCGCAAAGCCCGCGAGCTCACGCGCCGCAAATCCGCTCTCGATTCCAGCGGCCTTCCCGGAAAGCTTTCCGATTGCCAGGAACGCGATCCCGCGCGCTGCGAGCTTTTCCTGGTCGAAGGAGAATCCGCCGGCGGCTCCGCCAAAGGCGGCCGCGATCGCCGCTATCAGGCCATCTTGCCGCTCAAAGGCAAGATTCTAAACGTCGAAAAAGCGCGTTACGACAAAATGCTGGGCCACGAAGAAATTCGCTGCATCATCACTGCTCTCGGCACCGGCATTGGCAAGGACGATTTCGACGCGAACAAGCTTCGCTACCACAAAGTGATCCTGATGACCGACGCGGACGTTGACGGCAGCCATATTCGCACGCTGCTGCTCACGTTTTTCTTCCGTCACATGCGCGAGCTAATTGACCGCGGCCATATCTACATCGCGCAGCCGCCGCTCTATCGCGTGAAACGCGGCAAGATGGACCGCTACATTCGCGACGAAGGCGAATTTGCCCGCGAGCTGATGAAGCGCGCCACCGAAGAGCACGAAGTGAAGTCTAAAGGCGGCAAAGCGCTCGAAGGCGGCGATCTCACTCAATTCCTCCTGAACATTCAGGAATACGATCAGGTTGCCGCAAAGCTCGGTCGCCGCTTGCGCGAACCCAAACTGGTCGAATTGCTCGCCGAAAGCGAACTCGAAAAGAAAACCGATTTTGCCGACAAGAAAAAGCTCCAGGAACTCGTCAAGGCCATCGAAAAATCAAAGCTGGATCTCGAAGCCAAGTTTGTTTTCGACGAGGAGCACAGCCTCCACGAACTGCTGCTGAAAAACGGCGGAGAACGCCGCATCAATTGGGCGCTAGCGGGCAGTCCCGAATACAAACGCATGCGCTCGCTGCATCAGCAAATCGCAGTGCACGATCGCCCGCCTTTCACCGTCGGCCACAACGGCGACAAAGTCGTCAAAGAAGACGCGCTCGGCTTGCTGAATTACGTTCTCGAAGACGCCAAGAAACAGTTCACCATCACGCGTTTCAAGGGCCTCGGTGAAATGAATCCCGAGCAGCTCTGGGAAACCACCATGAACGCCGAGACGCGCACGCTGCTCAAAGTCCGTCTCGAAGACGCCGTCGCCGCCGAGGACATTTTCTCCACGCTCATGGGCGAAAACGTCGAACAGCGCCGCAAATTCATCGAGGAAAACGCCCTCGACGTCGTCAACCTGGATATTTAAGAAAGAAGTGCGGAATTGAAGCAGCAAGCCATGATGTACCAATTGACGTGGAAAATTTTGCCGGGGCTGCGCGGCATCAGCTGCTCCGAATTCAGCGCGACGCCGACAGCCACGCCGAACAACGAGCAAGGCGTCGCCTTTGAATGTTCGACCGAAGCCGAACGCGACGCACTGTTGGGCGAGTTAGAGACTCATTTCGCATCGCAGCGTTTCTCGAACAACGCCTCGGCCTTCGAGACCGTAAAGACTTATGTGTTGGAGCGATCGGCGAGAAAGCAGCAATCTTAAACTGAGCAATCAAAGATACGGAGAGACAAGTGGCCGACGAATTAGATAAGTCAATCATCACTCCGGTTGATATCGAATCGGAGATGAAGAAGTCCTACCTCGATTACGCCATGAGCGTGATCATCGGCCGTGCGCTGCCGGATGTGCGCGACGGTCTGAAGCCCGTCCACCGCCGAATTCTTTTCGGCATGTACGAGCTCGGTCTCACCTCCACAAAGGCTTACCGCAAGTGCGCCAAGATCGTCGGCGAAGTTCTGGGCAAATTCCATCCGCACGGTGACAGTCCCGTGTACGACGCGCTCGTGCGTCTGGCTCAAGATTTCAACATGCGTTACCCGCTCGTGGACGGCCAGGGAAACTTTGGCTCCGTTGACGGCGATCCACCGGCAGCGATGCGGTACACCGAAGCCCGCCTTTCAAAAGTTGCCGAAGAAATGCTCGCGGACATCGAAAAGGAAACCGTCGACTTCGTTCCGAACTTCGACGAAAGCGAACACGAGCCGGTCGTCCTCCCCACCAGAATTCCAAACCTCCTCGTCAACGGTTCCACCGGCATCGCCGTCGGCATGGCAACGAACATCCCGCCGCACAATCTGAAAGAAACCATCGAAGCCGCCATCCTGCTGATCGAAGAGCCCGAAACCAACCTGAAAAAAGTGATGAAGCTCATCCCCGGCCCCGATTTTCCAACCGGCGGCTACATTTACGGCCGTGAAGGAATCGAGCAGGCTTACAAAACCGGCCGCGGCTCTTTCCAGGTGCGCGCGAAAGTCGCCATCGAGCAGCGCGGCAAAGATCGCCAAGACATCGTCATCACCGAGCTTCCTTATCAGGTGAACAAAGCTCGTCTAATCGCCCACATCGCCGAGCTGATTCAAAACAAGAAAATCGAAGGCATCGCGGACATCCGCGACGAAAGCGACCGCGACGGCATGCGAATCGTGATCGAAGTCAAGCGCGACGAAGAGCCGCAAATAATCCTGGCTCACCTCTTCAAGCAGACGCAGATGCAGGAATCTTTCGGCATGATTCTGCTCGCCATCGTCGGCGGGCAGCCGCGCGAACTCGGCTTGGTCGAATTGCTTCAGCTTTTCATCGCGCACCGCGTCGACGTCGTGCGCCGCCGCACGCAATACGAACTGCGCAAAGCCGAAGAGCGCGAACATATTTTGCTCGGTTACCAGATCGCGCTCGATTACCTCGACGAAGTGATCCGCGTCATCCGTGGTTCTTCCAGCCGAGCCAACGCCCGTGAAAACCTCCACGCTTTCTTCGCCAACAAATCCGTCTCCATTTCAGAAGACGGAAAAGCAAAGAGCTTGGCCGGCGTAAAACTCAGCAACAAGAAGTACGGTCTGGCCACCGAAGTTGTCGGCCTGAGCTTCCCGCAAATTGACGCCATCCTCGAACTGCAATTGCACCGCCTCACGCGCCTTTCCATCGACGACATTCTCAGCGAGCTGAAGCAAATCCGCGAACACATCGCCGAGTTGCGCGAGATCCTCGCCAGCGAGAAAAAACTGAAAGCCGTGATCGTCGCCGAACTGCGCGAAGTGATGAAATCCTATGGCGACGAACGCCGCACGCAAATCGTCGACCGCGTCGAGGAAATCAAGCTCGAAGACCTGATCAAAGATGAAGAAATGGCCATCACCGTCAGCCACGCAGGCTACATCAAACGCACTTCGGTTGACGTCTATCGTCACCAATCGCGCGGCGGCAAAGGCCGCATCGGCGCAAAAACTCGCGAAGACGACTTCGTCGAGCACTTCTTCGTCGCCTCGGCGCACAGTTATATTCTCCTGTTCACTTCCAAAGGCCGCATTTATTGGCTGAAGGTTTACGAAATTCCCGAAGCTGCCGCCGCCACGCGCGGAAAGGCAATCGGCACTCTCGTACGCCTGCAGGAGAATGAAAAACTGACCGCCGTGGTTCCCGCGCGAAACCTGGAAGAGGCTGACCGCTACGTTTTCCTGGCGACGCGCAACGGCACGGTGAAGAAAACTGCCATCGCGGAATTTTCGAACCCGCGACCCTCCGGCATTATAGCCATCAACCTCGACGCCGGTGACGAATTAATCGGCGCGAAACTTACCGATGGCAAGCAGATGATTTTTCTCGCCAGCCACCACGGCCAGGCCATTCTCTTCCGTGAAACCGAAGTCCGCTCCATGGGTCGCGCCGCCGGCGGCGTGAACGGCATGGACCTGGGCAAGGGCGATTTCGTCGTCAGCATGGACGCGGCACAGCCCGACTTCGTCATCATTCAGAAGGAATACAAGAAGGACACGCAGAATCTCGACGAGCTCGAAAGCGATCAGATCCGCGAATCGCTGACGTCGCTGATGCTCACTGTGTCGGAAAAAGGTTACGGCAAACGCACGCCTCTGGCCGAATATCGAGTTACATCCCGCGGCGGCAAAGGTGTCATCAATCTAAAATCCACCGATCGCAACGGCCCGGTCGTCGCCGCTCTGCAAGTCCGCGAAGATTCCGACGTGATGATCATCACTGGCCAGGGCAAAGTAATCCGCGTCCACTCCGGCGAAATTCGCGAAGCCGGCCGCTCCACACAGGGCGTCCGCTTACTGCGTCTCGAAGAAGGCGACCGCATCGCCGCCGCCGCTTCCATCCTCGAGGAAGAAGAAGCCGCCGCCCCCGAGCCCGAAAAGAAATAGCGAGGGAATCTTCATCGTCGTCTTAGTTTAGTTATGAAGGCGGCGCGATGTAGTACCCCGGCCGGGTTCGTACGCTGACGCCGGGCCGATCGATTTCCACTCGAATCTCGTGGTACCCGGTAGGCTCGTCGCCCGGCGGCCGGTATCCCAGCGTGTACTGCGCGTGAAGCTCTCCCCCAATTTCATCCATCGCTTTTTGAATTGAATTATCTTTCGCGGTGTTCACGTGCAGCCCGCCCGTCGCTTTACTCGCTATAGCGAGTGAATTTGGGCCAATCGCATTCTTCCCCGTTTTCACCAGCCAAACCGCAAGCGCCAGCAGATCTATGTTGCCCTGCCCTTGCGCGGCCGCTTCGTTATCCGGTGTCTGCGCTCTTCCTGGGCCCACCGGAACCGGATAGGTTCCCGTCGGACCCATCTGCGGTCCTTGATACGGATTCCGTTTCGCGCGCAAATCAGCCATCGCCGTGCTCAATCCAATGGTGTAAATCGTCACGTTCGCCAGTTGCGCGTGCCGCAGGACCTCGCCGAGTGTATCCTCGCTTCCCTCATCCTGCGCTTCGCCCACCACCACCAGAATTCGCCGCCGCACTCCCGGCCGTTGTTCCAGCAAGGAAATGCCCCGTGACATCGCATCGTAAAGCCGCGATTGATCGACGCCGATGCGCAAGTGATTGATGGTATTTTGCACTCCGTTCACATCCGTGGTGAATTTCTCAAGCAGCTCCACGGTGCTGTCGAAGCTGAGCACGGCAGCTTCCGCCGTCTGTCCCATCACCGTCTCCGTGAAGATGATCCCGGTCTGCCGCACCGCGGGAAGCATTGGTTCGATGTGCGAACTTGTCTCCACCGCCAGCACCACGGAAAGCGGATCGCCGCCCAAATCAAAGTGCTCTATTTTCTGCTGCACGCCGTTGTCGTAAACCCGGAAATTATCCTTGGAAAGATCGAGGATCATTTCGCCCGAATGGCTCGTCACCGTCACCGGCGCGATCACTTCGTTCACTCGCACGCGGATGGCATTCTTGCGCTGCTCCGCCGTGGGCAGATTCTCAGGCGGCGCTCCCGGCTTCTGCTTTAGCGGACCAGGAGGAGCCTGGCACCATGCCGGCTCGCACGCCCCCAGCATTGTCAGCGCCAAAGAAACGACCGCCGCCAAACGATAAAGCCCTGTTGTCGCCACGTTTCTGCCACGCTCCATTGAAATTCAGTCTATCTGATTCGCTGGAACTCAGGTGCGTTGCTTGGAGTGTAATAGCGCCTCCCACGACGACTGGCTTTTCGCCGCAACGTTCTCCTAAAATGAATGTTCGCGCTTGCATGAAGGAGAAAACATGAGTCGCCGCAGTCCCCGGCCCCACGAGAAGCTAGCCTACGAAGACCCCAAATTCATGGAGAGTCTGGTGGCTCGCCCGCTTCGTATCCTGGCTGAATATATCGACCCGCTGAATCGCCTGCGCCGCGCGAACGTAAGCGACACGATCGTGATGTTCGGCTCCGCGCGTATTCAATCCCGAGACCGCGCGCTCACCCACCTGAAGGAAGTGCGTCGCAACGCCCGTGGCCGCCGTACGCCGCAATGGCGCCAGAAAGTCAGCGCCGCGCGCTCTCTGGTTTCCATGTCGCGCTACTACGAAGAAGCGCGCGAGCTCGCTCGCCGCCTTACCTTGTGGTCCATGACGTTGGGCGACAGCCCGCGCCGCTTCGTCGTCTGCTCCGGTGGCGGTCCTGGAATCATGGAAGCCGCCAACCGTGGCGCAGCCGAAGCCGGCGGTCCTTCCATCGGCCTCAGCATTCAGCTTCCGCACGAGCAGGAATCGAACCGCTATATCGCCCCCGAGCTGAACTTCCTTTTTCACTATTTTTTTATGCGCAAATTATGGTTCGCGCAAATGGCCAAAGCTTTGATTATTTTTCCCGGCGGGTTTGGCACCATGGACGAACTGTGGGAAATGCTCACGCTGATGCAAACCAACAAGCTTTCCCAACATCACTTAATTCTGATTTATGGAAGGAAATATTGGGACAAGGTAATCGACTGGCGCCACATGGTCCGCACCGGCACCATCAATGAACGCGAGTTCAAGCTGCTGCAGTTCGCCGACAACGTGGACGAAGCTTTCGATCACATCCGCAAAGACCTCGAAGCGCATCATCTCGAAGTGGAATCCGATTCCTATATCAAGCCCACGCGAAAAATGTAAGCGTTCTTCGCCGATCGCGCTGAGTACTGCTGACCCGAAGTCCATCCAAATAGAAAACGGGGAAGGAGCCCAGGACTCCTTCCCCGTTTTTCTTTCCGGCGCAGCCAGCCGCCGGTTTCAAACTCTTAGTTGTTCGAGAACGGTTCGATTGCGAAGACCGCCTGAAACCGTCGCTTCTCGTCCTGATCGTGCAGCATGACGACAGGCACCACGCGCAGCGAATGTTTGCAGCTCCTGCACGTAGTCGCCTCCCCCTGCAGATCCTGGACGAATCCGTCGGTGAAGTGATAGGCCGCTCGCGGCCGCCTCGCCGCTTTCGTACCCTTCTCACCGCATTGCGGGCAGGTAAACTCCACGCGATCTTCCAGCGGGTCGCGATGCAACGCCGCCCAACCGGTATATCGAACGCCTATAGTTTCAATCGATTCTTTTTCCATAAATGCCTCCCACGGCCTCAATAAAACTGACCGCCAGTCGAATATTTACAATGCTTTAGACGCACGCCAGCCCAAAAGCGATGCATTTTCCCAGCAATTTTTACAAGTCACTGAAATCTCAACCGTTATAGGTTCAGAACGAGCCTGATCCACGCCACTCGACTAGAACTTGACAACGATGCCGGTCGAAACCCTGCCATTGTTTTGACTGGTTCCGAACACGCTCGAGTGAACCCAATCCGCCTGGAAAACGCGCCAGTGAAACGGCCCCACGATCTTCGCATCAATCCCTCCTCCGATTGCGGCGGCGAAAGACGTATCCGACGACGTGAAAGTTACAACCGTCGGGGGGTCCACCACTTCCGTGAAGGTGCTGCTGACGTGCGCTCCGCCGATCAGCACATGTCCAAACGGCGACACGCGACCCGGCCACGACACTTGTGGCCCGAAGAGAAAATACGTTGCGTGGCTACCGTTCCCATAGTCGCCCGAAAAATCTGCTAGAGCGCCCAGCCACGGGGTGAACTTGTATTGCCCGGACACCGTCCAACCGTTCTGATTGAATGAGGGAGAATTATCGAAGTGCAGGAAAGCATAGCCTCCATACACCTCGAATTTGTCGGAATCCTGCGCGTGCGCGGTCAGAGAAATCAGAAAAATCATTCCGCATATCAGTGCAAGCTTCCTGACCATAAGTGTCCCTCCGCGGTGCCGCCAACTAGGATGCTTGCGATTCGGCAGGGGTTACCCTGTGAGCGGAACTTCTCAAAGAAGCGGTTCGCCGGAATTCTTCGCGATGATCTCTCTGGTGGAATCGCGCAAACGTACGATTTCGTGCCAATCATTCCCCGCCGCCGCGTTGGGTGTCACCAGCGGGCCGAACGTCAACGTCACGCGCCCAGGCCGCGGCAGTTTCGTTTTATCTCGTAGCATCTGCCGAGCCCCGCGCACGCTTACCGGGCAAATCGAACACTGTGTATCCACCGCAGATTTGAACGCGCCCAACTGGAACGGACGAATCCCCGTGGTCGCCGTAAACGTCCCCTCCGGATAAATCACCACAGACTCGCCGTTCTCGAGCGCCGCATTCACCTGCTCCGCCTGGCGAATTCGCGCTTGCGGATCGCTGCGATCGAACGAAAACTGCCCGCTCCGCCGCGCAATGGTGCGAAACAGCGGCATATCGTGGATCTCTCCCTTCACCACGAACCGCACGTCCGGCGGCAGAAACGCGAGGTTTATCAGAATATCCAGAAAGCTCGAGTGATTCGGAGCAAAAATCCACGGCCCGGACACTTTGCGTTGAGCTAGAATCTCGCGCCCTTCCACTCGCACCGGCACGCCCGCCATCATCAACATAAAGCGCGTTCCCTTATGCGTGAACCAAGCCGCGCGCTTTTGGCTCCAGGTCAGCGCGACGATAGCCCACAACGGAAATAGAAGAATCGTGAAGACCGTCATTGCGTAAACGCCATAAAGAAATTCGAAAGTGTTTTTTGCTGCTTGCTTGATCCAATACCGCGCGTTCGGACCCGCCCCTCGTACTGCCAGCCCGGTCACCTGCATCCATGTCGGTTGTTGGCGCTTGCCCAGGTTTCCTTCCAGGAAAAGCCGCCGAGTCTCGCTGCGCCGCAACTTACCGCTGGAAGTCTTCGGGATCGATTGAGGCGGCAGCAGCGCAACCAAATCAGGCGGTATCCCCAGCGCTTCATTCACCGCGCGCGCAATTTCATCCTCAATGCGCTTTGCGCTGGCCATATCGCGCACTTCCGCTGTCACCACCAGCCGCTCGCTGCCGGTGCGCTCATCCGGAGCGCCGAACGCAACCACGCAACCTGTCCGCACTCCCTGCACCCGTCCGGCAATCTCCTCCACTTCGTGCGGGTACAAATTTCGTCCCGCTTTGATGATGATGTCCTTCGCCCGTCCGGTTATATAAATTTCGCCGTCTGCCCAGTACGCCAGGTCGCCGGAGTTCAACCAGTCGCCATCGCGCATCAATGCTTGCGTCGCAGCGGGATTGCGATAGTAACCGCTCGTCGCCGACGCTCCTCGAAACCACAAGCTCCCTTCCGCTCGCTCACCGAGATTACGGCCTTCCCCGTCAACGATCCGGACTTCTATTCCCGGCACCGGCTTACCGGCATTCACAAATTCGAGCGCTGCGGAATCTCCCGCCTTGGTGGGTTTTGCGTTGCCTCCAGACTCAAAGGCTGCGCGCTCGATGCGATCCACCTTGTAACCCGCGCCCAGCTTCGGCACCGAAACGGCCAGCGTCGCCTCCGCAAGTCCGTACACCGGAGTAATCGCTTCGCGGTGAAAGCCGTACGCCGCAAAGCGAGTAGCGAATCGTTCAAGCGTCTCCGCACGCACCGGCTCCGCGCCGTTCGTCGCCGCGCGCCACGAACTCAAGTCCAGCCCCTGCAAATCCTTGTCCGGAATCTTCCGCACGCAAAGCTCGTACGCAAAATTCGGCGCCGGGCTGATCGTGCCCCGATGCTTATGAATCGCCCAGAGCCACCGTTCCGGCCGGCTCAAGAACGCAAGTGGTGACATCACCACGAGCGGAATCCCCGTGAATATCGGAACGAACCACGCCCCGATCAGCCCCATGTCGTGATAGAGCGGCAGCCAACTCACCGCCACATCGTCCGGTTTTATTTCGATGCCCGACACAATCGATCGAATATTTGCCAGCAGATTTGTGTGCGTCAGGACCACGCCTTTCGGGTCGCCCGTCGAGCCGGACGTGTATTGCAAAAACGCAATGTCTTCGCCGCGCCCGTGATGTGCAAGGTTCTCCACCGGACGCCATTGTGCCGAGGTAGCCTCTTCTGCCGTTGCCTTAGCCGTCGCGCCGCCCGCAATGCTTTGCGCGTTCAACACTTCTCGCAGTGTGGGCACGGCCGGCTTCAGCAGCCGCGCCAGCCCTTCAGCCTGCTTCCATGTAACTAGAAAACGCGCTTCCGCGTTGCGCAGTATGTTGGATTGCCTCTTCGCGTATTCCGCGATGCGGTCAGCGCGGAACGGAGGATAAATCGGCACCGGTATTCCGCCCGCGAGCAGGATTCCCGCAAAGGTCCAGAAGAATTCCGCGCAGGTAGGCAACATGATTGAAACGGTCTGGCCCGGTTCGAGCCCGCGAAGCTGCAATTCGGCAGCGACCGTGGAAGCGCGCTCGTAAAGCTCTCCGAACGTAATCGTGCGCAACTGGTCGTTTTCTTCGTATAGATGGATGTGCGCGCGTGTAGGTTCGCCGCGCCCGCGCAAGCGCAAAATCTCCGTCAGAGTCTCCGCATTTCGTATTTGCTGCTCGAGATCCGCCCGCAGGGCAGGCGAAAACGCTGGCGCAACGGCAGTCGCTGTCCCCGCAGCCCCAGTGCCTCCACCGCGCGAACTCGCGCCGCTCGCATCCCCGCCCACCTCTTCTCTCAGGATGGCGTCGATCAGGTCTTGCACCGTATCAGCTTCAGCGACCACACGATCCGGCAAACGCACGGCGCAAGCATCGCCGAGCCGCAGCATCAATTCCACCCGTTCCAGACTTCCGAGCCCCAGTTCGCGCTCCAGATGCGCCGCAGGACCGCGTGCCGCCAGTTCTCCCAGCCCGCGCGCTCCGCCTAGCTCGGTCAAAAGTTGCCGCAAGGTGTCGAGCGTCTGCGTACCGACGGCCGCCGTGCGATCGATTTTTATTCCTGTCGCGCCCATAGACCTGCTGCTGAACTACCAAGGTTTACATCGGCGAAATCGAGTGATAAATGTGCGGCTCAACACGCCTTCAAACGCCGCGCTGGCGTTCTTTTACTGGGCCGAGCGTATCACTGCGCGTAGCTCCCGGCAATCCCTGCCAGGCCAGCGAACAGCCCGCGAACCGTCTCCAGGGTACGAAGGTACCGGGAAGGATTGAACCCATCGGCCTATCGACCCGCGCAACCCCCGCAGGCATAGTATTTACGAGTTCGGGACCCGCATAGGCGTCTCGAATGTCTGCACCTCCATCACCCCATGCCCACGAGCGGCCGGCACCCCCACCGGCCGCTCCCCTTTTTTACGGACTCCAAGTCGCTCAGCCTCCATTCTTTTTGATGCCGGGCATCAAAGAATCCTTCTTGACATCCTGCGCGCACGGTTCTATAGAATGCCGTCATAAAAGGGTTGTGTAGGCTAGAGGCCAAGCGGGGGTTGCATCTGCATCGGACACACTAACCCTCCTCTATTTATTTCCTCGACGTGGTTCTAACTATTCCACGGGCCCGCATGCCCTTAGCGCGAATTTCCGCTCTCCGGGGGGTGGGGTGTGAGATTACTGCGATCTTTCGTTCTAATAGCGATTTGCATCTGCGCTTGGGCCGCTCTCGGCAGCGCCACACCGGGCCAAACCAATGCTTCGCTCCGCGGCACCGTCAACGACCAGTCCGGGGCCGTGGTCGTTGGCGCGAAAGTTACGCTGACAAATATAGGCACGGGAATTGCACGCTCGACCATCTCTGGGAGCGACGGGAGTTATCTTTTTGATCTGGTACAAGTGGGCAAGTACAAGATCACCGTGGAAAAGCCTGGCTTCGAAACATTCATCCAGGCAGGAATCGCACTTGAGCTAAATCAAAACGGACGCGCGGACATCACCCTCAAGGTGGGAAAGTCCACCCAGACTGTCGAAGTGACCGCTAACGTCGCCCAGGTGGACACCACCAGCGCAGTGCTGGGCAAAGTGGAAGACGAACGTGCTATCCGCGATTTGCCATTGCTCGATCGCGACACACTACAGCTCGGCCTGCTTCAGGCCGGCGTGTTTCCTCCCGACCAGGATGACGCCTCCGGAAACCCATTTTCAGTGAGCGGACAGCGCTCCGAATCGCTCACCTTTCTGCTGGACGGCGCAAACAATACGGATTTTCTCGGGAACAACATCGTTGTCAGTCCCAATCCCGACGCCGTGGAAGAATTTAAGATCATGACCAACAATTACGATGCGGAGTATGGCCGCACGTCGGGCGGCATCGTAAATCAGATCACCAAGTCCGGAACGAATGATTTCCACGGTGACGTTTTTGAATTCATGCGCAATGACATCTTGAATGCCAAGGATTTCTTCGACCTGAAAAAGACCGGCTATAGAAGAAACGTTTTTGGTGGCACCTTGGGAGGCCCGGTCAAGAAAGATAAATCATTTTTCTTCCTGGCATACCAGGGCACGCGGCGCGGCGAAGGAATGACCGCCAGCCCCGTCGCCGTGCTCAGCAATCCGGAACGGACGGGCAATTTCAGCGCGGACTGCCCGGCGGATATGAATGGCAACACATTCGATGGCGGCGGCAACTGCATAAGCGCCATCGGGACACAGTTGGTCAACCCCATCACCGGAGCCAACTATCCTTTCAATCAGGTTCCGGTGAATCCGATCATCGCGAATTACATCGCGAAATACTTACCCCCTCCCAATGACGGTCCCAATAACTTCGAAGCGTCACCCTTGGCCGGGATTAACGATGACCAGGGCATCCTCCACTGGGACTATAACGTTAGAACACAAGACACCATCTCGTTTGCCTATTTGATTGATGACACACGCGCTTTTTTCCCTGAAGAGGGCGGAAGCATCTCTTCCCTCACAGGCCTCCAGCCTGACGGGTCCGGAGGCAACGTCCCGGTGGGTTCCGCAGGCCTGGATACCCAGCGCAATCAGATTGGGACGTTCACCTGGACGCACACGTTTTCCAGCGGCATGATCAATGAGTTCCGATTCGGCGCGAGCCGGTTTGCCTCCACCCAAGCCATTCCCACGGATCATACGCCGCCTAGCGCGCTTGGCTTCGCAACCGTTACGCCGGCTGATCCCACGGCTCCGGCGCCCCCCACAATTTTTGGTCCTTCGTTTACTTTGGGACCCTCGGTACAGGGACCCACCCAGCTTCATCGAGCTTCCTTTGAATGGTCCGACAATTTCACCTGGACGCTCGGCAAGCATGAAATAAAGTTTGGAGTGGACTTCACCCGCATTCGGAACAATTTTTACTACGACTATTACAACAATGGCAGCGAAGACTTTACATTCGGAGACTTCACCGGAGATGAGTACGCCGACTTCGTTGCCGGTTTTTCGGATGAATATTTCCAGTCTTCTCCTGCAACCTACGGAATCCGAACCGGCTCGGCTGCCGGTTACATCCAGGATACTTGGAAGATTCTGCCGCGTCTGACTCTCAACTATGGATTGCGTTACGAATACTACGTTCCGCAGCACGACATTCACAACAATATCCTGGGCTGGTTTCCGGGCCGCCAATCCACCGTTTTTCCTGATGCCCCTCCTAATATTCTCTACCCCGGAGATCCCGGCACGCCTAACGACGGCTTGGTCTACCCTGACTACAATAACTTTGCGCCTCGTTTTGGTTTCGCCTGGGATATGTTTGGCAACGCCAAATTAGTCATGCGCGGAGGCTTCGGCATTTTCTATGATATTGAGGACGGCGCGCTGAACTTGCAATTCGGTGGCGAACCTCCTTTCGGATACATCGCGAATATCTACCCTTCCTACGGACCCGGCTCTCCCTCGGATTGTCCGGCCTCAGGCTGCGGCGCGATTGCAGACCCCTGGTCGGGAGCATCCAATCCATATAATCCGTTCGTACCGGGTTTTCGAAATCCAAGCCCGATTCCCTTCGCCTATCTAACTTATCCTCACTTTCGTACTCCATACTCCGAGAACTTCAACTACGGTTTCCAGTGGCAGGCCACCAAGGACACTATGGTCGAGGCTGTCTACGTCGGCAGCCTGGGCCGAAAACTAATTAGCTCCGGCGAGGTGAATTATCCGCAGCCGAGCATCGAACGCTACCAACTAGCCTTTTATGGCCAGGTTAACGGCGAATGCGCCCGTCAATACTCGGCATGCACCGGCGGTTTGATAAATCCAGCCGATCCTTTCGACCCCACCGGCACACCAACCGGCCCCCAGCAGTTGCTCACCAATTTCAGCAACGGCCTTTCAGACAGTGATCAGTTTCAATTGACCGTGGACAAGCGCTTTGGCCATGGTTTGATGTTCCGCGCCGCCTACACTCTTGCAAAGACAATCGATTTGACCTCCGGTTTCCGCTCCCGCTCCTCGGAGTACACTGACCCGCTTGATCCTCGCCTCGATCGCGGCCTCGCCGATTTCGACGTACCTCAACGCTTCGTACTAAGCGGAATCTACGAACTGCCTTTTGCCCGCCCTATCCATAGCGATGGAATTCTGAAGAAAGTAGCAGAAGGCTGGCAAACCAACTTGATTGCTTCCTTTCAGAAAGGAAACCCGCTCACGTTTTATTCCAATAGCAACGCCAGCCAGCAGGACCAGAGCCCGGACCTCACTCGCGTGGACATCATCGGTCCGGTCGAGCACCTCGATCCGCGAAACGAATCAAAAGGGTACTCTACTCAATGTAACAGCCTTAACAGTAATCCGGGCAATTTCTGGATCAATCCAACGAATATGGTTTGCGATCCTTGCCCGTTATCAGACCCCAGCTGCGTGAATCCTGCTGATCAGCCTGGCATTCCATTGTTTACGTTTGGCAATCTCCCGCGCAATTCCATTCGCGGTCCGGGAATCAACAATTTCGATATCTCGCTGGTCAAAAAGACTCCGATCCGGGAATCGAAATCCCTTGAATTTCGCGCGGAATTCTTCAACGCCTTTAACCACACTCAGTTTTTCAGGGTGGATAACTCAGGGGGCAGTTCGACATTCGGCCAGGTGCTCAGCGACCGTGGCCCCCGGCTCATTCAACTGGCTTTGAAGTTTTACTTCTAGAAGGACGGTCCAGCCCGCTCCGAATAAAAGGCCCGAGACGACTCAAATCGCCTCGGGCCTTTTTCTCTTTCACGTCACAGCCGGGAGAATTTGCGGAGTCCAATGCACTTCCATTCGTCAGATAAGCGTCTCGCGAAACGATTAGCGCCGGTGCCCCATCGGCCGGTAGCTTGCCCGCGTCCGCATTCGCGAACGCGGCGCCAGCGGCGGCGATACTCTGTGCAACGGCGCGCCGCACTGCCTGCAGCACTCCTGCGGCATCTCTTCCACACGCATCCACTGCCCGCGCGCGGCGCACTCCGGATTCAAACATTGCACCGTCCAACCTGGAAGCTGTTGCATTTCACCTCCCGCGCAAAATTTATCTGGGATAAAAAGAGGAGTTGCCGCTGTCGCTTCGAAAAAAATCACGCCCGTAAAACTGGCGGAATTGTGCGCCGATGTCTCTAGCGTGTCAACAAAAATGTCCGCGATTAGTTGTGGTCCATTTCCAACTCAAATTTCTCCACAAATGGATCGCGCCGAAGGAACATGAGGAAGCTTTGGAAATATACGGAAGATTTTAGCGTGCGCGGCTGCACTGCACCCCGCGATTCGCTTTAGCCCTTATCGTCGCGTGGAATCGGAGCCGCCGCAGGAGCGGACGCCGCCGCCGTCAACCGCGCTTGTATCTCGTCCACCTTTTTTTGCGAGTCAGCTATTTCCTGCTGCTTTGCCGCGATTTGATCTTCTTCGTCTTTCAGCTGCGAAGCCCCCGCCACATCGTCCTGATGTTGTGGATTGCTCAGATACGTCTGCTCGTCCAGCGCATACTTCCGCTGCGCAATGTCCAGATCGGTTTGAAGGCTTTTTAGCTGCTCTTTGGCCGTGGCGAGCTCCGCCGCAATCGCCGCCGTTTTTTCCGGAGTGGCGGGTTGGCCCGCCGCACCAGCCGCACCGCCGTTTGGCGCAACTCCCGGCGCAGCCGCAGGATTCGCCCCGCTACCCGCATCGCCCGCGGGCGCTCCAGCCTCAGCAGGCGTTTCCCCCACCACGCTTACTCCATTCGTCTTCGGAATGTCGTCGTTGTTCCAAACATGCGCAGTCTTCCCCTCATCTTTTTTCTGCTCGCGTGCCCGCCGCGCAGCTTCCGCGACCGGGTCCGCCGGCGCCTGCGACGATTGTTGCTGCCCCGCCAAGACACTCAGCGGCATTACCAGCAATATTCCCAGTCCCCAGCGCGCAATTTTCATGTTTCTTCCCTCGGCTAAAGCGACACACCTTGCTACCCATCCATCCTAGCCGCTCTGCGCCCCGCCTTGGCGTTTCCCGTCTCCCTCCGCACCCAAAGAGGCACCCTGTCCTCCCAGTCAGTAGCCCAAAAATTCGCGCTCGCAGCGCCCCAAGGCCGGTTGACGGCTCTGCCGTTCAAGTTTGTAGCTGTCGCTTCCGCCCGGACACCGCAACTGCTGCTATCGCCAGCGTGAGCGCAAAATAGAAGATCGGCACATCTGTAGCCGCCGTTCCGGGTGCGGAAGCCATGAAGTCCAGTTTCAGCGTCGCGTGCATCGGCCCGATGTACCACAGCAGTAGGTAAACTATTTCGAACAGCTTGCTCGACCCGCTCCACACTCCCAACGCCAGCGCCAATGTTGGAATAAAGAGCGCCCCAATCAGCCACGCGAGCAGCCCGCGCCAATCTCCGCCGAGCAAAACGCGAGCCCCGAATCCGCTGCCGGTTAGCAGAGCGAGCACCACTCCCGCGAGCCAAACCGCCGGAAGCTGCCGCGCGATCGGATGCGGCGCAGAAAAAAGCAGCTGGCTGGTTTGGTCCCGAACTTCCCGCACGCCCATGCTCGACCACATCAACACTGGCCACAACCACGCGCATGCCAACAGTATCCCGCGCGCCGACGCGTCAGGTGCCGCCCCGCAAGCGATAATCAGCCCCGCAGCTACCGTGTACCACCACCATTTCTTTCCTTTCAACATCAATCGCAGCTCGGCAACGAGTATCGCTCCAAATCTGAAATGTCCCGTGCTTGCTGCGAGTGGCGTAAGCGACGCCGCGTGAGCCGGCATCTGCACCGCCACGCCCTCAACCGTTTCGCCGGCTTCCGGAACAGCCGCTCGCCGCCAGCGTTCTTTCGAAGGATCGAATCGATCGAATAACAGTGCTGCCAAGAGAGCGATTGCTATGGCCGCAGCCACCCAAAAAAGCCTCGCGAATACCAGGCTCGAGGTCCACTCAACTCCATTCCACTGAAATGTGGAGGCCGTCTTCACAGCGGTGCTGGACTCAAAGGAAAGCGAAAACCCATTGTGATCCGCTGGCCCTTTCGCAGCTGCCCGCAGGCTGCTCCAGATAATCGACAATCCGGACCAGTCGAAAAATTGCGTCCCGCCCTTTTCGGCTCCCACAACCGGAAGCGTCAGCGCCGCCGTCCACACGAAAAAATACACAATGTTTCCGAAGCCGCCGCGCAGCCATGGAATCGTCTCGAATAAAACAGCGATCGCGGCCACCACTGCCATGCTTGGCAATGCGATCAACAGAAACGGGGCCAGCAGCTTCCAAAGCTCTATGTGTGAATCTTCCCCATGCCAGAACTGCATGATGATTCCGGAAATTGGCAGAATCACGACCATCGCCGTCAGCACCACGAAGTTGCTGATCGCCTTTCCCATCACGTACATCGTCTTCGACATCGGCGTCGAGGCCAGAATCTCGCCCACGCGCGTCGAGCGGTCTCGCTCGATCGTGTTCTTCACCACGTAAAATCCCGCCAGCGTTAGAAACGTGGTGGAAACCAGCGCCATCAGCCCGCCAATGCACGCGGAATTGAAAACCCCGCGCGATTCGTTCACGCGCATCACCAGCTGTCCCGTCGCGGCCGCGTACCCCAGGTAGAGAGAAATCGCCATGGTAAAAAGAAAACTGTATCGTCGCACGCGTTCCAGGAAATCCGCGCGGGCGAGCTGGTAGAGAATCCTGCCGTGACTTGCGCCGGAGCCGTTCACGCCGCCACTCCCGCTCGCTGGCTAGAAATGCAATGCAGGTAAGCGTCCTCCAGTGTAGGCGCCGCCGGCGTGGCCCCAGCGCCCGGCCTTTCCGCCGCCACAACTCGAACGTGCACCCCGTCCGTTCGCCGCACGCTCGTCGAAATCAGGAATTTTTGTTTTGCCGCCGGCACTTCCGCGCTCGGGATCACCCACTCCCACACTTTCCCTTCCACCGCGCGCAACAATTCTTCCGGCGCGGCATGCGCCAGCAACCTCCCGCCGCCCAGTATGGCGATGTCCGTGGCAATCGCTTCAATGTCTGAAACGATGTGCGTGGAGAAAATCACGATGCGTTCGCCGGACAGCTCCGAAAGCAAATTCCGAAACCGCGCGCGCTCCTCCGGATCCAGTCCTGCCGTCGGCTCGTCCACGATCAAAAGCTCCGGATCGTTCAGCAGCGCCTGCGCGATTCCCACCCGCTGCTTCATCCCGCCCGAAAATCCTCCCAGCGACCGGTTGCGCGCCTCCGCCAGGTTCACCACCGCCAGAAGCTCGTCAATCCGTTTCCGAGCCGACGCCGCATCCAGCCCCTTCACCGCCGCCATGTATTGCAGAAATTCCAGCGCCGTCAGATGCGGATACACCCCGAAATCCTGCGGCAAATATCCCAACACGGATCGCAACGTGTCGGGAGCCTGCGCGATGTCCGCATCGTTCCACAGCACACGCCCCGCCGACGCCCGCGTCACCGTCGCAATAATCCTCATCAGCGTCGACTTCCCCGCCCCATTGGGCCCCAGCAACCCCACCACTCCCGATCCCAGCTCCAGCCGCAAATCCCGCAACCCCCACACCTTCCCCGCATACTGCTTGCTCACCCCATCAATCACCAGCTTCATAAACCGCCGTCTCCTTCGCCACTGCTGTCTCTTCACACAAGCGCCAAGCCACTGAATCAATACCAAGCGCGAGCCAGCCGCCTTCGCTCGCTCTTATCGCGCGTTCGAGAATCTACCAGCACTAACGCATTCGCCACGCAAATAGTTTCAATAGCGCACTCCGCTTCTTCCGCGTAAGTGCATCCACCATTCACGTCAGCCGACCCTTGCCAAATCCGTAAACTGCCCGCTACGGCTGCGTCGTAATGCCCATGCGCATGTACCCTCAGAGTGAGCAGATACTTGTCTCGATGATAGAGCCCCTCCGGCTATCAGCGCCGTAGGTGCGGAAGAAGAATAGCCCAGCGCGTAAGCGCTGGGTTCGTGGTGTCTAAGGATCTCTAGCGCCGGAGGTGCGACACATGTCCCACACGTGTGCTCAAAATGTGATTCATGTTGTGTTCAGCACGAAGGATCGGCGCAAAGCAATTCCGCAGATGCAGCCTCGGGAATAGAGCTGCTCCACAGAGTTATGCTCACACGCACAGGGCCTTGAATTTCTCAAAGTCACGTGCTAGCGTCGCTCGTGTTTAAAATTGAATATCGTCGAGCGCTTAAACAAAACGCAATCCCAGCACTCTGCCCGCCCCAACTCTCGAACTTTCCCCCTGTAGATCCTATGAATCCCGACGGGATTCGCCCTAAGCGCACTCGCGAATGGAACCGCCGCGCTAGTGCAAAACCCTCAGTTTCGAGCTTCGCGCCTGCATTTCTACCCGGTTCTGCCCAATATGTAGAAAACGACGTAACTCACTCAAAACAAACGACCGCGACATTTCTACCCGGGGCCACAACTGCACCGCCCGGGTTACGTCAGGGCACGGCTTCTTGCCCTGAGTTGCGAAGGGTTTACCCTGAGCTGCGATGCGCAGCCGTGCCGTCACTCGTTTGCCCTGACGAAGAAAGGTCCACTCAATTTCATTACTCCTTTCGCGCAGTTTCACCTGTGCGAGCTTTCGCTCGTAAGCTTGATCCGGCCGCAGCGACCGTCAATTTCCGCCCATTTCTAACCGGTTCTGGCTCACAAACAGAATTGGCTGTAACTCACTCAAAACAAACGACCGAGAAATTTCTAACCGGGGCCAGAACAGCGATTAAGGAATTACGTTTTCGCAACTCCAGTGGCCACTCTCTCGCTGAACAAAGGACACCAAACTTGGCGAACCACAAACCGAAAGCGGTCTTGGCACTTTTCGCGATCCTGGGAGTTTCGCTCGCCTTCAGCCCAACTCTCGCCTCGCGCCCGTTTCAGCCGTCCGCATCCGTTGCGCCGCAATACAGCGTGATTTCCAGCGCGCAGGCACCCGCTTCTCCAGCCGCCACGCCGCAGCCACCCGAAAAAAAGGTAACCACCTACACCCTTCCCCCCGAAACCTACAAAAAGGCGCGCGAGCTGAGCAGTATCCATTTCAGGCTCGCCTTGATCGGTTTCGTTTACGGACTCTTCGTCTTGTGGCTCATCCTGCAACTCAGGCTCGCGCCGAAATATCGCAACTGGGCGGAGAAATTCTCGTCCAAGGTTTTTCCCCAAGCTCTCGTTTTTGTGCCGTTGTTCCTTCTAACCGCCGCCATCCTCGGCCTGCCCGCCGACATCTATGGGAACTGGATCGAGCGAAAGTTTGGAATCTCCATTCAGAGCTGGGGTTCGTGGGCCTGGGATTGGACCAAAGGCCAGTTCCTTTCCATATGTCTCGGACTTCTTCTCATCTCGATCCTCTACCGCGTGATTCGACGCAGCCCGCGCCGTTGGTGGTTTTATTTCTGGCTGATCTCCTTGCCCATTGCGGTTCTCCTCGTTTTCCTTCAGCCGCTGGTTGTAGATCCCATGTTCCACAAATTCGAGCCGCTTTCGGTGAAGGATCCCGCCCTCACGTCGAGCCTGGAACAAATGGTTCAGCGCGCCGGGCAAACTATTCCGCCGGAGCGCATGTTCTGGATGGGTGCCGGCGAAAAAACCACGAGCCTGAACGCGTACGTCACCGGCCTCGGCGCGTCCAAACGGATCGTGGTTTGGGATACCACCATCGCCAAGATGACTACGCCGCAGATCGTCTTCGTCGCCGGACACGAAATGGGTCACTACGTTCTCAACCACATCTGGAAGGGTCTGGCCTTCGCGTTCGTGATGCTCTTCGTTCTTTTCTATCTCGGCTATCGGACGATTGGCTGGGTCCTCGCGCGCTGGGGCGACCAGTGGGGAATTCGCGGCTTGAACGACTGGGCCTCGTTCCCCGCGCTCTTGCTACTGCTCTCGATTTTCGGTTTTGTCGCTGGGCCCATCAGCAGCGCATTCAGCCGCCACATCGAGCATCAAGCGGACCAGTACGGCTTGGAAGTAACTCACGGTCTTACGCCCGACTCAGGACAGACCGCGGCCCAGGCGTTTCAGGTCTTGGGTGAAGTGGATCTTTCCGATCCAGAGCCCAATCCGGTGAACGTGTTTCTGTTTTATTCGCACCCGCCAATTCCAGACCGCATTATTTATTCGCTTACCTACAATCCTTGGGCAAATGGCGGAACAGGCAAGTTCGTAAAATGATTCTTCGTCGCGTGGTGAACAGCGCTAGCGCCGCGCGTCGATCCTCATGCGAATCCCGTTTCGCGGGCGAAGCGTCACTAGCGCCTCCGGCACAATCTTCTGGCCCGCAACGAGTTGAAGCTGAAACTTCTGCGCGATCGTCGCAATCACCAGCACCGCTTCCATCAACGCAAAATTCTGCCCAATGCACCGCCGCGGCCCATCGCCAAATGGAAAGTACGCGCCCGCAGGCAGCCGGTCCTCGAGACCATCGAGCCAGCGCTCCGGCCGAAATGCTTCGGGGTCGTCGAAGAAGCGCCCATCGCGCTGCATCACCCATTGAGAAAAAATGATCGTCGAGCCCGTCGGAAAATCGTACCCGCCAATCGTGCACGGCGCGATGGAAGTCCGCGCCAAAATATACGCCGGCGGATACAGCCGCAGCACTTCGTTCACAACCGCCAGCAAGTACGGCAGCCGCCCAAGGTCCGCGATCGCCGGCGCCCGCCCGCCGAGAACGTCCCGAAGCTCTTCGTGCAGCCGGGCTTCCGCAGCGGGATTCTTGCTGAGCAGATACCAGGTCCATGCAAGTGTCAGAGCTGTCGTTTCGTGCCCCGCAAGAAACAGCGTCATCGTTTCGTCGCGAAGCTGCTTGGGGGTCATCTGGCTACCGTCTTCGTCCATCGCCGACATCAGCAACGAAAGCAAATCCTTGCGCTCGCCCGTGTTTCCCAACTCCTTCCGCTCATCGATAATCCTGTACACCAGCGAATCGAGGAACTTCGTCTCGCGCCGGGCACGCCGGTTCGCGGGAGTAGGCCAACTCTCCGGCACTTTGATCGGGAAACGCGCCTTGCGCAGCGAATAGCGCACCAGAAAATCCAGCGAGCGTCCCACTTGCAGAGCTTCCCCAGGCAGCGTGGTTCCAAAAAGCGTGCGCACGGCCGTCTCCAGGGAAATGGCCATCATTTCTTGCGCGATGTCGCGCTCCTCCCCATCCCGCCACTTGCGGATTTGTACCTCCGCGCTTTCCACCATCGTCGCGGCGTACTCGTTGATGCGGTTGCGCTGAAAAGCCGGCTGCGCCAGCCGCCGCTGGCGCCGCCAGAAGTCCCCTTCGCTGATCAGAAGCCCTTCGCCCAGCAAACGCCCGGTCACATCTTTCGTGAGCTTGCTCTTATGAAACTTGCTCTGCTGAATCACGTTCACTTGCTCGATGTAATCCGGATGATTCAGGAAGATGCGGTCGTCAGACCCGATCGGTATTCTGACGATGTCGCCATACCCGCGCGCGATGCTTTGCAGCGTCCCGAGCGGGTCGTCCAGCACTTGCAACGCCATGCCCAGGAGCGGCAACCCTCTCGGCCCAGGTGGAACGCGCCTTCCGTTGGTTGATGGTTTGTTGCTCATTCCGGCCGCCTCGAACTTCCGCGAGTGCGCTCTCCACTTTGTGGTACGTCTTATTACCTTACTTTACTTCATAAATCTTTGCAGCTTCGGCACCGGACGGGAATCAAATGATTGAGACGAGTTACTTACAGCTTCCCATAAAGTGCGTGGACGCATTGGTGGTTTCACCGTGTTTCGGTAAAATACTCGCAAAGGGGATTTAGTGGATTTCGAACCGCCAGAGTGGCTCGCGCAAATCGAAGGCATTCTCGAGACGCTGAATGAAGGCGTGATCATTGCGGACGATTGTCCCCAAATCATCTTCGCCAACGCCATTTTCGAAGAAATGACCGGCATGCCGCGCAGCGATTTTATCGGCTCGAGCTTCGATAAGTTTTTCACTCCAGAAGAAGCGGAAGCACTCACGCACCAGAGAGAAAGAGGTTTGCAGACCGGCCGCAACCGCTTTGAGTTCGTATTGCCGCGCCATGACGGCAGCCGGCTCCCCGTTATCGTCAGCGCCCGGTCTATTGAAGATCCGGACGGCCGCCGCTTTGCCATCGTCACCTTCACCGACATTTCCGAACAAAAGCGCGCGGAAGAAGGTCTTCGCACTGCCAATACGCTGCTCGAAGAGCGCCAAAAGGAAATTGAAGAAGATCTCGTGCTAGCCGCGCGGGTGCAGCAAAGCCTTGCGCCCAAATCGCTCGTTTGGGGCAACGTGCATGTCGAGACGTATTACCATCCTGTGCGCACGATCGGAGGCGACTTCGGTTTGGTGAACCCCCTGAGTGAGGATTCCCTGAATTTGCTTGTCTGCGACGTTTCCGGGCATGGCATCGGGTCCGCTCTTGTGGCTAACCGGATTTACGCTGAAACCATGACCCAGCTTCGCAACGGCGTGCCTCTGGCAACGATGCTTCGCCAGTTGAATCGATTCGTCATGCACAACATAGGGAGTTCAGTTTTCTTTTTCACCATCGCGGCTGCGCAGCTGGACCGTGCCGGCCGGCGCCTTCTTTTTGCCGGAGCCGGCCACCCGCCCGGCATGATCGCACACGCCGGAGCCGAGCCGCGCCTGCTCGAATCCCGCAGTATGGTCTTAGGCGCGCTTCCGGACGCCGTAGGAACGGAAGCCACTCTCGACGTAAACCTCGAAGCCGGAGACCGCATCGTGCTCTACACCGACGGGATCACGGACGTGTTCAATTCGAGCGGCGACATGCTCGGAGTGGAAGGCGTGCAGAAAATCGTGCGCGAAAGTTCTCTGCTTCCTTTCAAACAAATGAAGCAGGGCATTCTGAATGGCGTTGCCGAGTGGCGCGACGGCCCTCCGACCGATGATGTGTCGCTGGTCCTGGTGGAAGTTAACTAAAATCCGCTAAAAAGAACGATCAATCCTTCGATGGCCAATCTTGAGTTTGTCCGCGAGTTCGGAGTCCCGCCCAAAGAGGTTTTCGTTTTCTTCGTTCCGCAACGCATGGCGCTTTGGTATGGCACCGAGATGAACAGCTGCTTTGAAGTGCAGGGCGGAGCATCGGATTTTACCGTCAGCCAGAAAGTGCGCATCACGGGCCGGCTCGGCAACCGCGAAGTCACATTGACTGCAGTCATTACTGCTTATGAATGGGAGCGCGTGTTCGAATGGCAGTTTCAGGACGCTTACGGCGTGCGCGGAAAGCAGCGCTGGGAACTTCAGCAGACGGGAAGCACCACGAAGCTGACGATGCGTGACGAATACGAAATGCCAGGCCTCACCGGAAAAACTATCGATTGGCTTTTCACGCGCCATGGAGTTGCGGCGCGCGACCGTTCCTGGCTCGATCGCTTGCAGCGTCTCGCCGAACGGAGCTGACTTTCAAACTCCTACCACACGCAGGAATCGTTTTTTGCCCACTCGCAGCGCCAGCAGGTCGCCGGGATTCAGGACAATCGTGCGTTTCACATCTTTTTCGACCTGGCCGTTTACTTCGACGGCGCCTTGCTTGATCAGCCGCTCGGCCTCGCTCCTCGAGGTTGCCAGTTGCGTTTCCGTCAAAACAGCGAACAGCGGCCGCGTGCCCCACGGCAACTTCATTTCCGGCAAATCGGTAGGCGCTTTTCGATCGCGATAGACCAGCCGAAATTCTTCCGCAGCTTCTTTGGCGGGTTCTTCACCGTGAAAGCCGGCCACAACCGTGTGCGCGAGCTGCATTTTTGCGTCCATCGGGTGCAGCACGCCCATATTGACTTCCTCTTGAAGCCGCACGATCACGGGAGAGGCGAAATCCGTGAGCAGTTCGTAGTAGGACCACATCAGTTTGTCGGAAATCGACATCAGCTTTCCGAACATTTGATCCGGCGGGTCGGTAATGCCGATGTAGTTTCCTAAACTCTTGGACATCTTGCGTTCGCCATCGAGCCCGACGAGTATCGGCATGGTGAGCACAACCTCTCCCGGCAGGCCGTATTCCCTCTGGATGTCCCGGTGCACCAGGAGATTGAATTTCTGTTCGGTGGCGCCCAGTTCCACATCGGATTTGAGCGCCACCGCGTCGTAAGCAGTGAGCAGCGGATAGAGCAGCTCGTGGACGGAAATCGGCAGGTTTTTGTCGAGACGCGAGCGAAAATCCTCCCGCTCGAGCATGCGGGCAAGGCGATATTTCCCGCAGAGTTGAACGACTTCAGCGCTCGAAAGCTTCCCCAGCCACTCGCTGTTGTAGCGAACTTCTGTCTTCTTCTTGTCCAGAATCTTGAACACTTGTTCGAGATAGGTTTTTGCGTTCGCGTCCACTTGTTCGCGAGCCAGCGGCGGCCGCGTTTCGGATTGGCCTGTGGGGTCGCCGATCATGGCGGAAAAATCGCCGATCAAGAAAATTGCCGTGTGGCCCATATCCTGAAATTGCTTGAGCTTGCGCAGCACTACCGTGTGGCCCAGATGGATGTCCGGCGCCGTGGGATCCACGCCGAGATACACGCGCAGCGGTTTCTCCTCTTTCGCGGACTTCTCCAGCTTGGCCATGAACTCATCCTCGCGGATGATTTCCGCCACTCCCTTCTGCAGGTACGAGAATTGCTCTGAAACCGGCTTGAATTTTGGAGACAACACTATTTTTTCTCCTGCGCTTTTTCAGGGAAAATCAATACGCGGCGGCCTTCGATTCGATACCTTCCTTCCAGCACGATGCGCACCGCCTCCGTGTAAATGCGATGTTCTTCGCGCAAAATCCGCTCAGCGAGCGTTTCCGGCGTGTCACTGTCTTCGATTGGAACGCACGCCTGCAGCACGATGGGCCCCGCATCCAGATTCTCGTCCACAAAATGCACGGTACAACCTGAAAACTTCGCGCCATGTTCCAGCGCCTGGCGCTGGGCTTCCAGCCCGGGAAACGCCGGCAAAAGCGACGGGTGAATATTCAGAATGCGATTGCGAAACGCGGCAACGAATTGCGGCGAAAGCAACCGCATGTATCCCGCCAGACAAACCAGATCCACGCGCTTTTCCTGCAGCGCCGCGATGACGAGTTTATCGTAAGCTTCGCGCTCAAGGCCTTTTGATGAAATAACGCGTGCTTCGATGCCAAATGCGCGCGCTTTTTCAATTCCCCGCGCGTCTTCGCGGTTGCTCAGGGCGATGGCGATTTCCGCGTCGGGAATGCGTCCGGCCGCAACGCTTTCCGCCAGCGCTTCGAAATTCGATCCACGCCCGGAGAGCAGAACACCTAAACGTTTCTTCATGTAGGCCCGAAATTAGCACAGTTACGCGAGCAGACAAAACGAGGCCGATCAATAACCACGACGGGGTTTAGCTACTGTGTTTGCGGCGCTACAACGCTAGAGTGCCGGAATAGTTGACTCTCGGTTTGCCGCGGCGCGCTCGCTCGATGCGGCCGATTAGATAGAATTTTTCGCGGCGTCTTCGCAATTCCGTTTCCACGCGCGAAATGTGCTTCGCCGGCACCACCAGAATCATGCCTACTCCCAAATTAAAAGTTTGCAGCAGCTCGTCCCGCTCGATTTTACCCAGCCGCGCGAGATAGCGAAAAATGGGAAGCACCGGCCATTGATCGAGTTCAACGACTGCCTGAACATTCGCCGGAAGAGCGCGCGGCAGATTTCCGGTGATGCCGCCGCCCGTGATGTGGGCCATGGAGGATACCCAGCCTCGCGCGAGAATGTTTTTCAGAAGGGGCCAATACGCGCGGTGAGGTTTTAGAAGCTCCGCTCCAATTTTGTTTCCGACGTCCGCTACGTAAGTGTTCGGACTCAGCTTAGCGACTTCAAACACAAGTTTGCGGGCCAGAGAATATCCGTTGGTATGCAGCCCGCTGGAGGGGAGCGCCAACAGAAGATCTCCCGGTTTTACGCGCCTCGCGTCGAGCTGTTTTTTCCGTTCTACCGCGCCGACTATAAAACCGGCGAGATCGTATTGACCTGCTGCGTAAAATCCCGGCATCTCGGCGGTTTCACCGCCAATGAGAGCGCAACCCGCTTTTCTGGCAGCGCGGCTCATTCCTTCGATCACCTGTTCGACAATGCGCGCATCCATTTTTCCCATCGCGAGATAATCGAGAAAAAATAACGGCTCGGCGCCCTGCGTGAGAATGTCGTTCACGCAGTGATTTAAAATGTCGGCGCCCACGGTGGAATGAACTCCCATGGCGAACGCGATTTTCAGCTTGGTGCCCACGCCATCGGCGCTCGCTACCAGGATCGGGTCGCGCCAGCGCTTGCGGTCCAGTTGAAAGAGCGCACCGAAGCCGCCCACCGGCGCCAGCACGCCACGGCGAAACGTTTTCCCCGCCATGGCAGCGATCCGGCGTTTGACGCCGTCGGCTATCGAGATATTTACTCCAGCATCGGAATAGCGCATGAGAAGAATCTGCTTCCTGAAGACGGCAGAGTAAAACTAGAAAATATGAAACAGGCGCTTCCAGCGCACTTCGCCCGGATGGATGATGGCGTTGAGGTACGTCTCAAAGCGTTCGCCGATGTGTCCCGGTTCCCAGACATCCTCCGGGGCGTCGATGGACATGTAAATCATTAGCGGCGTGCCGATAATATTTTCGCGCGGAACGAACCCCCAGTAGCGGCTGTCGTAAGAGTTCTCGCGGTTGTCGCCCATCATGAAGTAATCACCGGCAGGGACTTTGTACGGCCCACGGTTTTCTTGGGGGTTGGGCGGGTCGGGGCGATAAGGTTCGGCCAGCGCTGTTCCGTTGATGTAAACGACTCCTTGTTTAATTTCGATGGTATCGCCCGGCAACCCGATCGTGCGTTTGATGAAATCGGGAAAGCCTTGCTCGGGCAGCGGCGCGCGGAAAACGATAATTTGCTGCCGTTTGGGATTGCGCCACAGGGGGACATGAATGTTTGTGAACGGGATTCCAGCATCGTAACCGATCCGGCTGACAATCAGATGATCGCCAATCAAGACCGTTTTTTCCATGGAGCCGCTGGGAATCACACGCGCCTGCACCAGCGTGCCTTCGATAAAAAGAAATGCGAGAATCACCCAGAACCAGGAAATCACTTCGTGCCAGATGCGGTCGCTCGCCGTGAGCTGCCTAGTCTTCTCCTCCGGGACGCCGTCAGGGAAAACGGCCTCTGTATCTACGTCAGCTTTCACGATGAGCCTCCACTTCGAGTTGCACCAGCTCGGTCGGATAGCTGCCGGTGTAGCACGACGTGCAAAATTTTCCTTCCATATCTTCCACGGCGGCGCGCATGGATTTGAGCGAGAGATAACCGAGCGAATCCGCGCCAAGGAATTGGCGAATCTGCTCCACGGAGTTGTTCGCGCCGATCAATTCTTCGCGCCGCGGCGTATCCACGCCGTAGTAACAAGGCGAAATTGTGGGCGGGCAGCTGATGCGCACATGCACCTCTGCGGCGCCCGCTTCGCGCATCAGGCGCACAATCTTTCGGCTGGTGGTGCCGCGCACGATGGAATCGTCCACTAGAACCACGCGCTTGCCCTCCAGCATTCGACGGACGGGATTGAGTTTCAGCTTCACGCCAAAATCGCGAATGGCCTGCTCCGGTTCGATAAAGGTGCGGCCGATGTAATGGTTGCGAATCAGCCCCATACGAAAGGGAATGCCCGATTCCGCCGCGTATCCGATGGCGGCAGGGACGCCGGAATCCGGCACAGGCGTCACCAGATCGGCCACCGCCGGATGCTCTTGAGCCAGCAATCGGCCCAGGCGTTCGCGGCTTTCGTTCACCGGGCGCCCGAAAACCACGCTGTCGGGCCGCGAAAAGTAAACGTGCTCGAAAATGCAATACTGATGCGGTTTTTCGGGCGCGAATCGAATGGATTCGATGCCGCTGCGCGAAATCCGCACCATTTCCCCGGGTTCCACTTCGCGCACGTATTCGGCGTCAATCAAATCGAATGCGCAAGTTTCCGATGCGGCCACCCACGCTCCATTCAGCCGGCCGAGACACAGAGGCCGGAAGCCGCGAGGGTCGCGGATGGCGTAGATTTCGTCGCGGGTCAGCAGCAGCAGCGAGTAAGCGCCTTCCACTTGATTGAGCGCATCGGCAATCGCTCCGGAAAGATTCCGCGCGGAGCTGCGAGCGATCAGATGAACGATCACTTCGGTGTCGCTGGTGGATTGAAAAATGGAACCGCGATGCTCGAGTCTACGCCGCACTTCGATCGCATTGGTCAAATTGCCGTTGTGTCCCAGCGCAAGCTTTCCTTTATTGCAATCGATCACCACGGGCTGCGCGTTCATCAGCGAGGTATCGCCGGCGGTAGAATAGCGTGTGTGGCCGATAGCGGCGTCGCCCGGAAGCTGCGCGATCACATCGGGTGTGAAAATCTCCTGCACGTGGCCAAGGCTTTTGTGCACGTGAACGTTCGCGCCATCGGTGGAAGCGATCCCCGCGGATTCCTGTCCGCGATGCTGGAGCGCGTAGAGGCCCAGATAGGCCATCTTGGCAGCCTCGGGGTGGCCGAATACCCCGAAGACTCCGCAATGATCGTGGAAATGATCGTCGTCGATTTGTATTAGGCGGCTCATGCCTGTGTCAGCGGGCCTCCACAGCGCTCCCGATACATCCTGCCCAGATTTTGCGAAACGAATCGATATCCCCGTGGATTACTGGCGTGCCTTTATATTGGATGCGAAAATCACCGCGCGAGACTGTACCAATTGGCTGAGCATTGACGTTATATTGTGCCGCAACCGCACGGACGCTAGCAAGCGAAGAGGCAGGCAGCGATACCACAACACGCGCGCCGCGCTCACCGAAAATAGCGTATTCGGCGGCTTCGTTTGAGGGATCAATGTCGAGCGTGACATTCACGGACAAGCCTTCGCTGCTGAAGCAGGATTCCACGAGGGTGACAGCCAGGCCCCCATCGCTCACATCGTGGGCAGAGAGAATTATTCTGTCGCTGGCGAGCTTGACCAGACATTCGATGAGCCGTTTTTCAGCAGTGAGATCGATTGCCGGCGGCGTACCAGCGACGACTCCGTGAATCGTCTTCGCGTATTCGCTCGACGAAAACTGGTTCAACGCCTCTGGAGCGGGGACCCCGTTGGAGTCTTGTTTTTTTCCTTCCAGGAGCAGAATCGTGTCCCCTTCATTGCGGAAGCTGGAACCCAAACCGCATTCTGCATCGTCGAGCAAGCCGAGGACACCCAGAACGGGCGTGGGATAAATCGGATTGCCGAGCGTTTCGTTGTAGAAGCTTACGTTGCCGCCGGTGATGGGAATGTCCAGCGCGCGACAAGCTTCTGAAATTCCGTCGATCGTCTCCGAGAACTGCCACATCACTTCCGGCTTCTCGGGATTGCCGAAGTTCAGGCAATTCGTGGCGGCAATCGGCCGCGCACCCGTGCAGGCTACGTTGCGCGCGGCTTCCGCTACAGCATGCATTGCGCCCAGACGCGGAGCGAGGAAGCACCAGCGGCCATTGCCGTCGGTCGCGAGCGCGAGTGCGCGCTTTGTTTCTTTCAGGCGAAGCACGGCGGCATCGGCCGAGCCTGGGCCGAAGCGCGTGTTCGTGCGCACCATTGAGTCGTATTGTTCGGTGATCCAATATTTCGAAGCAATCGTGGGCGAAGCAAGCAACTGGCGGAAATTTTCGGTCAGGTCCGATCCTTTTGGCGCGAATTCTACAAGCCGCGTTTTCGCCTGCGGGCCGGCAGCTGGTGGCGCTGCAATCGGCCGCTCGTAACGCGGCCCTTCTTCCGCGATTGCGTGCGCGGGAATTTCCGCAGCTAAGCGGCCATGATCGAGTATCCGAAGCTTACCGTCGGCGGTGACGCGGCCGACTTCGACGGCGTCGAGTCCCCATTTGTGAAACACCTCGAAGACTTCGTGCTCGCGTCCGCGTTCGGCGACCAGCAACATGCGCTCCTGCGACTCGCTGAGCATGATTTCGTACGGAGTCATTCCCGTTTCGCGCTGGGGCACGCGCGCGAGGTCAATTTCAATTCCCAAGCCGCCGCGCGAAGCCATCTCCGAGCTGGAGCTGGTGAGGCCGGCAGCGCCCATGTCCTGGATCGCAACCACCGCACCCGTGCGCATGGCTTCGAGGCAAGCTTCAAGAAGCAACTTTTCCAGGAAAGGGTCGCCGACTTGCACGTTCGGGCGTTTTTGCTGCGATTCCTCGCTGAATTCCGCGGAAGCCAGCAGCGAAGCGCCGTGAATACCGTCGCGTCCCGTTTTTGCGCCGGCGTAGATCACAGGATTACCCACGCCGCGCGCTCGAGCGAAAAATAAATCTTCGCGCCGGGCGATACCGAGCGCCAGCGCGTTCACCAGCGGGTTGTTCGAGTAGCACGGCTCGAAGACGACTTCGCCGCCCACGGTGGGAACGCCGAAACAATTCCCATAAAATCCAATTCCGCGTATCACGCCGTCCACAATGCGGCGATTGCGCGCGATTTCTTCGGCGGTTGCGTTTCCCGCGCCCGGGCCGGACGTGATGGGACCGAAGCGCAGCGAATCCAGTACGGCGATCGGCCGCGCGCCCATGGTGAAAATGTCGCGCAAGATTCCGCCCACGCCGGTGGCCGCGCCCTGAAACGGTTCGACAAAGCTGGGATGATTGTGCGACTCAATCTTGAACACGGCGCACAGGCCGTCGCCGATGTCTACCACCCCGGCATTTTCTCCCGGGCCTTGGACGACATATTTTCCTTCGGTGGGAAGGCGCTTCAGATGCACGCGGCTGGATTTATAGGAACAGTGCTCGCTCCACATCACGCTGAAGATGCCGAGCTCGGTGAAGCTGGGGTCGCGCCCCAGGATTTTTCGCACACGCGCGTATTCATCGGGTGTAAGCCCGTGTTCGGACGCGATTTGCGGCGTGACTTTGATCTCAGTGTCGATCATTTTTCGATTTGTGAGCCAAAAATTGCCCGTTTCTGAGCGGATTGTCCCAGCAAATTAATCTTCGAGCAAGAGGTTGAAATCCGAGCCGCATGGACGAAGGGAGAGATGCGATCGGTGAAAAGGTTAGCGCGCGTCACGCGGGAACGGACGCGCTGCGCGCGAGGCTCGCGACCATCGAGCGGAAAATGACCAGACCGTCGGCGGAGCCGAGCGGAGATTCCACGGCGCGTTCCGGGTGGGGCATCAAGCCGACCACGTTGCGCTCGCGGTTGCAGATGCCCGCGATGGCGTTAAGCGAGCCGTTGGGATTCGCTCCGCGATCGTTTTCAGCAGCGTCGTGTCCCTCGGGAGTGACGTAACGAAAAATAATTTGGTCGTTGCGTTCGAGTTCGGCGAGTGTGGCAGGCTCGCAAAAATAATTTCCGTCATTATGCGCGATCGGACACTGCAAAACTTGCCCGCGCTGCGCCGCGCTGGTAAAGGGTGTGTCCGTGGATTCCACGCGGATATGAACCTGGCGGCAAAGATACCGCAGGCCTTTGTTACGCATCATCGCGCCGGGCAGAAGTCCGGCTTCGAGCAGAATCTGGAAACCGTTGCAGATGCCCAGAACCAAGCCGCCGGAATGCGCGAACCGATCGACTGCTTTCATCACGGGAGAAAAACGCGCGATCGCGCCGGTGCGAAGATAATCGCCGTAGGCAAAGCCGCCCGGAAGGATAATCGCGTCGAAGCCGGAAACTTTTTCGGATTGGTGCCAGATGAATTCAACCGGCTGGCCGATGATCGACCCGATAGCGTGGTAGGCGTCGTCGTCGCAATTAGAGCCGGGAAATTGGACCACGCCGAATTTCATACAGCAATTTTACCACATTCACATTTAGGATGTGTCGCTCATGGATACACTCATTGACGTGCCGACAAGTGTTGTGTGGGGCGATGAGCGTAACGGTTTAGCAACGGTTCTTACTCCAGACATCCACGAATCTCGCCCCGCTTGAGACTATTAGAAAGGCCATTTAATCCCGGAAATCCGAACACTGTACGGTAGCTAACAATAAATGGAGATTTAAGACGATGACCAGCCTGCTGCGCTTGATTCTCGTGTTACACGCGTTCGTACTTGTTCCGATTGATTACGCGAAGGCGCAATCCCAGGTTGGCAGTTCGAAGGCTTGCATTCTGATTCAACAGACCAAGCCCTCGGTCGTCAAGTCCGATGATTCCGGAATCACTACCGAGCCTATTCTTATTACGGTCAAGGCTGTCGGCCGGCCCGAAGATCTCCGAGGGGGCCAGATCATCTACCTGGAAGATTTGATAGAAAAGAGGTCTATTCCGGTCGGTGACCTGCACGCCGGAGTTCAAACTTTGACAGTTCCTTCCGGCTTCCAAATGAACTCATCGTCCGAACTATTCGACCTGGAAATTATCGGATCCAAGCTGACCAATGCCTACATTGGTGGCATGGTGTTGAACAGCCCGAATTATGTTCCGCCGCCCGAGGCAAGCCTGGCCGTGGCAAACTCGTCTGCGGATGCGGCCTCGGATGAGATGGAAGAATCGGATCAGCCGATCGAGACGATTGAGCCCGGAGTCGATAGGCAGGAAGTTTACTCCATACGCCAATTCGGAGCTGGTGATATAGGTATCACTTCCACTGACGGCATAATAAGAGAAACGCGCGGCGATGAGAGGCAAAATCCCCCTCAGACTTTGACTCTACAGGGAGTGAATTTCAAGGATGGGATTTTAGTAAAGTTCAGTACCAAAAAGGGTGGTCAATCGGTCGAGGCCACTTCTCCGTTGACTCATACCAAAGTACTGGCGACTCTGCAGAAACCTTCCGGCTACACGCCTGACAATCCGTCAGTCCTGATGAGCAGCGTTGTCACGGTGCCGCCGGCAATCACTCACAGCGTGGAGTCGGCGTTTGCGATCCGCGCTGCGAATGCCGAAAGCACCGACGATTGTAAGTAACAGCCAAAATCCTCGCGCGAACAGGTGTGTTCCGGGGGCGGGAATGAAGCTACCGGCGGCGTTTTGTTTTAGTGCTTCGTTTTGGCCGAGAGCGTGAGGCGCGACGCTTCGGAGATTTGGGCTTTGCGATGCGGGCTAATTCTTTGCGACGTGCGGCGGCCCAGCCCGGCTTGTTGGCTTGACGCCCGCGAGCTATGGCCAGGGCGTCCGCCGGCACATTTTCAGTGATAGTAGAGCCGGCGGCAACGTAAGCACCGCGCCCCACTCGCACCGGCGCTACAAGCGCGGTATCGCTGCCGATGAAAACTCCCTCGCCTATCGTCGTGGGGTACTTCGCGAAGCCATCATAGTTGCACGTAATTGTGCCGGCTCCGATGTTCGAATCGCGCCCGATCGACGCGTCGCCAATGTAACTTAAGTGCGGCACCTTCGCGCCTTCATGCACAACGGACTTCTTAACCTCGACGAACCCTCCCACATGTGCGCCCTTGCGAATATCGGAGCCGGGCCGCAAATGAGAAAACGGCCCGATCCTCGCTTCGGACCACACGCGGCTGGAATTCAGAATGGAATGCGGGCCGATGACGGCATTGTCATCGACGCGTGTATCGCGAAGAACGCTGCCGGTTTCGATTTTACAGCGCGCGCCGATGCGTGTTGTGCCGAGAAGCTGGACGCCCGGCTCGACCAGAGTATCCGGGCCGGCGGTGACTTCCGGATCGATGACCACAGTTTCCGGAAGGTAAATTGTGACGCCGGAATCCATCAATTCGGCAGCCTTGCGCGCGCGGAAAATGCGGTCCACATCGGCGAGCGCGGCGCGTGTATTGCATCCGAGAATTTCCCGGGGGTCGGGCGCGACGTGCGCCAGGACCCGTTCATTGCGTTGGCGGAGAAGGCCGATTACATCGGTGAGATAAAGTTCGCGATGAGCATTTTCGGGACGCAGAGCGTTCAAGCACGGCCACAATTTCGTGAGCGTGAAGCAATAAATGCTGGAGTTTACTTCGCGAATGGCGCGCTGCTCGGGAGTAGAGCTTTTTTCCTCGACGATGGCTTGCACGCGGCCTTCGGAATCGCGGAGCACGCGGCCATAATCCGTCGGGTCGTCGAGTTCGGCGGTAAGGATCGTTGCAGCCGCTTCGCCGCGGCGATGCGTATCGATCAGCGCTGCGAGAGTTTCGGTGCGCAGGAGCGGAGCATCGCCCGGTACGACCAGCGCAATCTTCGCGCTTCTGCGGATCGCGCGTCTTGCGACCTGCATGGCGTGGCCAGTCCCACGCTGAGGCTGCTGCAGAACGGTTTGCGCTCCAAGCTCGGTGACGACGGCGCTAACTTCCTCCGCTTGGTGTCCTACGACCACGAGCAACTGTGCTGGTTTGAGCGGCAGACAAGCACGCACCACGTGCTCGACGAGCGAGCGTCCCCCAGCGCGATGCAGGACTTTCGCCAGATCGGAACGCATGCGCGTTCCTTTGCCCGCCGCCAACAGTACGATAGAGGTGTCTTTAGCGATCATTTACTCGAAGGATTGTCGCTTCCCGTCGAGGCTTTGGCAATCGAAACAGACGAAAACGCATCAAGACGACGCCCGGACCGAGTCCGAAACGTCAGCCGTTTCGGGCGCAGAAGCTGAGGCTTGCCACTCGGTGGTTTCAGTCCATAGGCTGCGATCGGCTAACAGACGGGTGACGAGTTGCGTGTGCAATGCGTGGCCGGCCTTATGCGCGACGATGCGCGCTTTCAGCGGGCGGCCCACGAGCGCGAGGTCGCCGATCAGATCGAGCGCTTTGTGGCGGCCGAATTCATCCGGAAAACGCAGCGGGCCGTTGAGTATGCTGTCGTTGTCGAGGACGATGGCGTTTTCAACCGAGCCGCCGCGGATCAGGCCCATGGCCTGCAATCCTGCAAAATCCTTCATAAAACCGAATGTGCGAGCCGGAGCTAGTTCGTGGCTGAACGATTCGCGATCCACGACCATTTCCACTTCCTGTGGGCCGACTGCAGGATGATCGTAGTCCACAAAGCAATGCACTCGAAACTCCTCGCATGGATAAATTCCAATGCGCCGGTCGCCGTCAGAAAACTCCAAGGGTTTGGTGACGCGAAGGTAGCGCCGTCGGCGACGTAGGGTCCGAGTTCCCGCCTGGGCCAGGAGATCGATGTAGGGTTGCGACGAGCCGTCGAGGATGGGAAGCTCGAGCGCGTCCAGTTCGACGTACACGTTATCGACACCGCAAGAATAGAGCGCTGCCAGGACGTGTTCAACGGTGGAAAGCAGCACACCTTGTTTCATCAGGCTGGTGGCGTAACTGACCCGCGCTACGTTGCGTACGTGCGCTTCGATTTGGAAACCATCGAGATCCACGCGGCGGAAAACGATGCCGGTGTCTGCCGGAGCGGGTACGAGTCGGACGTGGCTGCGGACGGCGGTATGCAGGCCGACGCCGTCAATTTCTACCGGGCGCTGGATTGTCAGTTGATAAGGCATGCTAATGCGATCATAATTATACTAACATATCGGTAACCCTCGTTATGGTTTTCTATGCCTTTGTAATCAATTAGTTACGACCATTTATAGCGGAAATGTTTTTCCCGTGTTGTAAATATACAACAAACGGGTCCCTAGCAATGTGGTCGGTTCGATACAGGAAGGACGCTCGCTGCCGGACGAAACCCAAGATGCGCCCGCGTGAAGTGTAAAAGGATGTCCCGCTACACGTAGCAAAGGTGGCAAGCAAATGAGCACCAAAGGCGTCGACAGATATGACGTCGAAAAGTGGGCGAAACGGAGCGGGTTGTTTCAAGCGGAAGTGCCGCGTAGAATAGCTTTCGAATTCAAGCAAATGGCTGCCCCGTTCACAATACTGTCCAACAATGCCACGCCGCCTCCGTCGGCCCATCCGCGACCCTCGTGGTTGCGTGTGAGGCACTTCGGAGGACCGAATTACCAGGAACTGAAGCGGATCATGCGCACACTCGGCCTTCACACCGTATGCGAGAGCGCGCGTTGCCCCAATATGGGGGAATGCTGGGAGCACCGCACGGCGACATTCATGATCCTGGGAAACATTTGTACTCGAGCTTGCGGATTCTGCGCGGTGCCAAGCGGAAAGCCGCTAGGCCCTCCCGAGGAAGACGAGCCCGAGCGAGTGGCCGAAGCCGTGGAGCGGATGGGATTGCGCTACGCCGTAGTGACTTCAGTGAACCGGGATGACCAGCCGGACGGTGGCGCGGCAATTTTTGCGCGCACGATTTCGAAGATTCGTGAGCGCGTGCCGGGATGCAGAGTAGAAGTGCTGATTCCCGATTTTCGCGGCGATTGGCAGGCACTGGAGACGGTTGCGGCGGCGCGGCCCGATGTGCTGAACCACAATATGGAGACGGTGCCACGGCTTTATCGAGCGGTGCGCAAAGGCGCAGTGTACGAACGCTCGCTTGAGCTCTTGCGCCGTGCCGGGCAATTGATGCCTGAAGCGGCAACCAAGACCGGGATGATGCTGGGGCTAGGCGAGACGCGCGCGGAAGTGCTTCAGGCGATGCAAGAAATCGCCGCGCAGGGAACGCATATTCTGACTCTGGGACAATATTTGCAGCCGACAGCGGAGCATTTGCCGATCGAGCGGTACGTCCATCCGGATGAATTTGCCCAGTACAAGCGTCTGGGCGAAACGATGGGATTCAAGCACGTGGAAGCCGGGCCGCTGGTCCGATCCTCGTATCACGCCTTCGAGCAAGAAGAAGCCGCGCGCGTCTGAATGGACAAGGTCCTGTCGGCCTCGTCTGCGAAGAAATCCTGATGAATCCCTGGCGCGGCCTGCGAGGACTTCCCCGAGAAATCTGGATTCTTTTCGCGGCGACGCTGGTGAACCGCTGCGGAACGATGGTTTTGCCGTTCCTGGTTCTGTACCTCACGCGGGTGCTCGCTATTTCCGTGTCGCATGCTGCGCTGGCGCTCACGGTGTACGGAATTGCCGCGCTGCTGACCATGCCCATTGCGGGCCGCCTCACCGACCGTCTGGGCGCTTTGTTCGTAATGCGTTGCTCGCTTCTGCTCTCCGGATTCGTGCTGTTTTTATTTCCGCTGGCGCACCATTTTGGGGCGATTCTCGCCGTCACGTTTGTATTCGCCATTTTGAACGAATCTGTGAGGCCGCCGAGTCTCGCGCTAGTTTCCGAACTCGTTGAGCCCGGGCAGCGAAAGCAGGCTTTCGCGCTCAGCCGTCTGGCGGTGAATCTTGGCATGAGCCTGGGTCCGGCGATCGGCGGAATTCTGGCGGTGTATTCATTTCGATTTTTGTTTTTCGCCGATGGCGCGACGTCAATTTTGGCTGGATTGGTGCTTATCTTTGCCTGGCCCGGAACACGCCGCACAAAGGCGAGCGAGCCGCAGTGGGATGAACCCGAAGATCTTGGGCGCGAAATCGAGGCCGAAGGACCGGCGCTGCTGGCCGCGCCGCATCCTGCTGCGGACCTGCGCGCTTTCCGAAACCGGCGCATGCTTTATTTTCTCGCGGCGCTGATTCCTACACAGCTCGTATTTTTTCAACTGACCTCGACCCTGCCGGTCTTTCTGGTGCGCTATCTGCGGCTCCCGGAATCGTTCTACGGCACCGTGTTCACCCTCAACACATTGATGATCGTTGCGCTGGAAGTTCCGCTTAACAATGCGACTTCTCACTGGTCACACAGACGAACGCTGACGCTCGGCGCACTTCTCTACGCCATCGGTTTTGGATCATTCGCATTGGCCAGCGGGCCGGCAGGAGTCTTCGCTGCGGTGGCTGTGTGGACTTTCGGCGAGATGATTCTGATGCCAGGCAGCGCAGCGTATGCGGCGGAAATTGCGCCGGCAGGAAGACGCGGCGAATACATGGGGCTTTACACCATGTCGTTCAGCTTCGCATTTTCCGTGGGACCGTGGCTGGGCGCGATGCTGCTAGACCTTCATGGGCCGCAGATGCTTTGGTGCGCAGCGTTTTTCTCCGGATGCATTTCGACGCTGCTGATGAGCAGGATTGGCTTGAAGACGAATCACGCTACGGGCAATCGCGCGCTAGTGAAGTGAATCAAGAAAGGAATTGGCGAGGTCGCGAGCGCGCACGAAACAAGGCATACAACTGGAAGCTGAGCCAGGAACTCCGGGAGGAGTTTCGCAGGCGGATTGAATTGCTGGAAGTTTCAGAACGGCGTGAAAATATTCGGCGGCTTTGTCGTTGCGCGACAACTCCGCATTCAGGTTGCCTAGCAGCAGAAGATAAATTGGATTGTTCGGATACCGCTCGACGAGCGGCTGGCCGACGGTGACGGCCTGTTCGTAATGCTGATCGTACTTGCGCAGATTCTTTGCCAGATAAAAGCGCGTGTCGACTGCCAGGAGCGCGCCGCGATCCATCCCGATTTGCATTTGCCGGATGCCTTCCTGCTTATTTCCGCCGGGAATGCCCATAAAAAAGCTGAGCATCTTTACGATCGACGAAAACGAATCCACGTAATAGTTGTAAAGGCCGATGCCTGCGGTGGCATCCGCCATATCGGGATCGATTTCCAGCGCGCGGAGAAATTCCGTTCGCGCAGACACGCCCGCGTGCGCCACGGCACGATGCTCGCCTCGCAGTCCCAGAAGACGAGCTTTGAGCGCGTAGCCGGCGCCGACGTAGAGATGCATTTCCGCGCTATCGGATTTAGCGATTTGCGCCTGAGCCAGTCCGATCGCTTTGTCGGCTAGCGCGAGGTAGGCTTCGTCTTCCAGCTTCTTTCCTCGTTTCCATGCGTCCACCATCCCGTATTTAATTTCCGATGAGGCGCAAAAGGTTTTCCACCATTCCGCTTCAGCTTCGAGGATGAAACCGAGCGGGTGATCCGGTTGCGATTGTTCTAGTTTCTGCGCGAGGACGATGGCGGCGTCAGGATCGCCGCCATACATCAGTGCCATCGCTTGCGTAGCTTCGGGAGGCAACGTAAGACTTCCGGCGCGGACGGGGATTGCGACTACCGAGATGACGAAAGCTACGGCGACCCATGCGGATAGTGTGAAGCGTGCGGTTTTCATCTTACTCTCTTCAACCGGCTGCTGAGTCCAGCCGAAACAACGTACATCACGAACCTAGCGGACGCAAACGGCGGAAACTTGTTATGCTTTGCCGTCAATGTACGTCCCTAGAGGGCGTTCCACTCCACTGCGCTGAACATCATGTCTGAGCCGGAAAAACTCGAACGCGGGCTGGGATTGATCGAAGCCACGTCGCTCAACATGACGTTTATGGTGGGGATTGGGCCGTTCATCGTGATTCCGTTCATCATCCGCGCGATGGGCGGGCCGCAATGCATCCTGGCGTGGGTGGTTGGCGCGGGCCTTGCGGCCGTGGATGGATGCGTGTGGGCGGAGTTGGGTGCGGCGATGCCGCAGGCCGGTGGAAGCTATGTTTTTTTGCGGGAAGCTTACGGCGCAAACCGCTGGGGACGGCTTTTATCCTTTCTATTCATCTGGCAAACCCTTTTTCAAGCGCCGCTCAGTATTTCGTCAGGCGCCCTGGGTTTCGCAGACTACTCGATATATCTCACGGCCAAGATTCCCGTTGTTAGGTCGTGGTTGAATGCGAATGTATGGCGAGTCTCCGAGGCGCTCGCAAATTACGACCGGGTCGTCGCGCTGCTGCTGATTGTGATCGCTGTGGTGCTGCTCTACCGGCGGATCACGACGATTGGGAAAATTTCCACGGTGCTGTGGGTGATCGTACTAGGGACGATTTTGTGGCTGATTTACGGAGGCGCGACGCATTTCAATGCTAGCCGGGTGTTTACGTACCCCGCCGGTGCTTGGAGCTTTTCTTGGATTTTCTTCGCCGGGCTGGGTCACGCCTCGGTGCAGACCGTGTACAGCTACCTGGGCTATTACAACGTCTGCAATCTGGGCGGGGAAATGAAGGACCCCGGGAGAAATATTCCGCGAGCAATTTTCTTTTCGATTTTCGGTATCGCAGTTCTCTATTTTTTAATGCAAACAAGTATTTTGAGCGTGATTCCGTGGCAAGAGGCGCAGAACTCAGCTTTCGTGGTGAGCTTGTTTGTGGAGCGAACTTTTGGAATGCATTGGGCGACTTTCGCCACCGCTCTGATTCTGGTGCTGGCGTTTGGCTCGATTTTTTCGGCCACACTGGGGTATTCGCGCGTGCCGTATGCGGCGGCGCTGGACGGAAATTTCTTTTCGATTTTCGCGCGCTTGCATCCCACGAAGCGCTTTCCGTACATTTCGTTGCTGGCGCTGGGCGGGACGTCGATCGTCATCTGCATGTTTTTCAATCTTTTCTCGGTGATTCGCGCCATCCTGGCGATGCGCTGCCTCATCCAATTTGTTGGTCAAGCGGTAGGACTGATGTTGCTGCATCGGCGCTGGAAGGCAGAGCGCTGGCCTTTTCGGATGTGGCTCTATCCCGCGCCGGTGATCATCGCGATTGCAGGCTGGATTGCAATTTTTATTTCCACCGGGCGAAGGCCGATGCTTGCCTCGCTTGTAGCCATGGCAGCGGGTATCCTTGTATATCTCGGGCGAGCGCGGTTGTTGCGCCAGTGGCCATTTCAGGAGGGTGTTGAATGAAGCGGTGGCAAAAAATCTGGCCAGGGATAATCTTGGCGGGTCTCGCAGTGGTATCCACAGTTCCGCAAGCGGCTGCACAGTCGCTGGCCGACACCGTCGAAGCCATCAATAAATCGCGAGTGACTACGCGAATCCTCTTTGTGACGGCACATCCTGACGACGAATGGTCCAGCCTGTTGACCTATCTTTCGCGGGGGCTCGATGCAGACGTCGGTCTGCTTACGCTCACGCGCGGCCAAGGCGGCCAGAACGCCATCGGCCCGGAGCAGGGCGATGAGTTAGGAGTGATTCGCACGGAAGAATTGCTCGCCGCGGGAGAGCATTACGGCGTGCATCAATTTTTCACCCGCGCGCCGGATTTCGGCTTTTCGAAGAGCGCGGACCAGACCATGAAAATCTGGGACCACATCGCACTGGAAGATATGGTGCGCGTGATCCGCACCTATCGCCCGCAAGTGGTTATCAACGGATGGGGCGGCGTCCACTCCGGACATGGGCAGCACCAAGCCAGTGGAATACTAACTCCGCAAGCGGTGGCCGCAGCGGCCGATCCGAAAATGTTTCCCGAGCAAATTATCCAAGGGCTGGTTCCGTGGAAAGTGAGCCTGGAGGTTCGGCTCGCGCGCGACAATTCCCCCGAAGCAGTCGAATTGCCTGTTAATTCCGTTTCTGCGCTCTGGGGAAAAAGTTACACGGAAATGGGTATGGAAGGGCACGCCCAACATCGTTCCCAGGGCACGCCCGCGTTTTTCGGCAACGCATTTTTCCGGCGGCCGATCTACTTGGTTGCGGAAAATGAGAAAGGCACCGCCGGCAAGTTCGACGCTAAACTTTTAGCGGAATCTCTTTCATCGCTCAGCACGCGATTCCCTTCGCTGCAAGCGGCCATGGCTACGAGGCTCTCTGCCGCGGACGCGGATTTGAAAGCCGCACTGGTGGCCGCGCGCTCCACGGCGCGGACCGACGCCGCCACTTCGCTGGCTCAAGCCGGGCTGGAAATTGGAAGCTTGAGAAACGAAATCTCAAAAAACGCAATGGCAAACCGCGCCAACGAAGAAACCACATCCGCATTGTGGGAACTGCAACGCGTGAGCGACCGGATCGACCACGCGCTGGCGGAAGACGTCGCCATTCCATTCGAAGTGCAAGCAGACCGCCACGAGCTTGTGGCGGGAGAAAGTTTTTCTGTCGATGTGACCTTCGGCGGGGAGCCCATCGTACCGGTGAAGTGGACGCTGGATGCGCACGGCGGTCTGCAAGTTCCGCCGGGCTGGACTACGACGAAAGAGGAGACGAAAGCGGCGAGCGGTAGCGTGCACTTCAACGTGACGATTCCCGCGGATGCGAAAGCGCCAAGTTCCCCGCAAGATGCGATTCTGCCGTTTCCGCCTCCGCTCGTTCGTGTTGCCTTGACCGTCGTGTGGAGTTCCTATCGATTTACGATCGAGAAGCCGGTGGAGTCGGTGCAGGCCACGACCACGGGCATTGCGACCTACCCGCTCGATCTTGTTCCGGCGGTGACGCTGACGGTCGAGCCCCAGCAGGTGATGGTCCCGGTGCAGCGGTCGTCGGAACCGGTGAAATTATTCGCGCGCATTCGCTATCACGGAACAAAACCAGTGAAGGTTGGCGTCGGGGTGGATGCGCCGGAAGGATGGAACGCGCAATCGATTGCGCCTCTGGAGTTTGCAACCACCGGCGACCAATTGATCCGTTTCATTGTGACGCCGCCGGCGCGAACGTCGCCGGGCGCATATTCGCTGCATCCCTACGCGAAGATTGGCGAAGAGGCGTTTCGAACATCGCTGGAACCAATCCCCACGCTTCCAACTCGCAATTGGAGCGAGCCTGCCGACGCGACTGTGCATGTCCTCGACCTGAACGTGCCCGCTGGTCTGCGAGTGGGTTATATCGCGGCGGAGAACGACCCGCTTCCAGAAATTCTGCGCCAGCTGGGAATTCAGGTGGATCTGCTCGATGAGGTGGCGCTGGCTTTTGGCGATTTGAGCCAGTACGACGCAATCACCGTGGGTATCCGCGCTTACGAGTTGCGTCCCGATTTGATGCGCGCGAATCAGCGGCTGCTGGATTACGTGGATCGGGGCGGAACGCTCTTGGTTCAATATCAGCGCGATTTCGCCTGGGACAAAGAGCTGCCCGCGCCGTTTCCCGCGAAAATGGGAGATAAGGTTGCGCGCGTCACGGATCCGAATTCTCCCGTAAGATTCCTGGTGCCGGACAGCCCGTTGCTGAACTCGCCGAACAAAATCTCGCTCGCCGATTTTAAAGGTTGGGAACAGGAGCGCGGCTTATATTTCTGGGGCACGTTCGACCCGCGCTATCAGGCAGTACTCGGGCTAAAGGATTTCAACGAGCCGGAGGTTACCGGCGGCCTTGTAACTGCGCGAGTCGGAAAGGGTCTTTACATTTACACCGGATTGTCATTTTTCCGCGAGCTTCCGGCGGGCGTGCCGGGCGCTTATCGTCTTTTTGTAAATCTGTTGAGCCAGACGCAACATGCAACCGCAAAAGACTGACGCCATCTCGGAGGATGTGCATCTTCAGAAGGAATTCGCCGCCCCGCGCATGATACAAATTCCTGCAGGCTGGTTCCTGATGGGCAGCGACGTGGGCCAGGATAACGAACGCCCCGTGCATCGTGTTTGGGTGGATGCTTTCGAATTGGGTGCGTGCCAGGTAACCAACGTCGAGTACGCGCAATTCCTTTCCGCCACGCAGCACCGCGAGCCTTTGCATTGGGCCGATCCTAATTTCTCCGATCCCTTGCAACCAGTGGTGGCGCCTTCCTGGTTCGACGCCGTTTCGTATTGCGAATGGCTCAGCGCGATGACCCGTCGCCGTTTCCGTCTGCCTACGGAAGCGGAGTGGGAGTATGCCGCTCGCGGCGGTCTCGAACAGAAACAATTCCCCTGGGGTGATGACCCGCCGGAGTCCCTTGTGAATTATTCGGAGCGGTGGAAAACAGGTCCAGAACGAGTAGGGCAGGCGGAGTTGAACGGCTACGGCCTTTTCGATGTTGGCGCGAACGTCCATGAATGGTGCGCGGATTGGTTTGACGCGGATTACTATGGAGTGTCGCCGGAGCGGAATCCTCAAGGTCCCGCCGAGAGGGCGTCACACGCGCAAGCAAAACACCCGGTTCCGGCGCGGCGAGCGTCACGAGGTGGTTCGTGGCGGCACTTCACTAAAGTGTCGCGTTGCGCTGCGCGGTCCAGCATCCCTCCTGAATTTCAGTACGCGGACTACGGATTTCGCGTCGCCTGCGACAGCGTCACGTGATCCCTAGATTTCCCCCGGCGCAGCAGTTTCCCGAATTCGTCCTAGAGTTTGCCGATGCAGCAGCGCTTTCGATTGAGCACATGCTCCAAGGTCTCGCCACGCTTGGTTTTCCCTTCGTGATATTCTCCGAGGCGCTAAAGTGGAAAGAGAAGAGAGGGAGACGCTACTAAAATGTCGAAGTGGAAAACGCGAATGATTTTCCCAGGGAACTCACGATGCGGATTGCGTGCCCTCGCCGCAATCATCTTAATATTTGCGGTCACCACCGGAACCTGGGCGCAAAAAAACAAGAAGAAGCCCGACAACACTTCGCCGATGCCGACGATACCTCTTCCCGTTTCCGATCAAATCGATCACGACATTGGCGAGATGCTGGGCGCTTTTCAGGCCGGCGATGTCGAGGCCATGCATAAATACTATTCAGACAACGTGACGTTCGTAAGCGGGACGTATGGGCCGCCGGTCATAGGCTGGCAGAATTACTTGGCCGGGTATCAGCAACAACGCTTAGCGTTTCCGGCAATCCAGGTTATCCGCAGGAACACCTACATCTTCGTGCATGCGGACGTCGCCTGGGCCTCCTACCAATGGGAATTCAGCTCCGTTTTGAACGGCAAGCCATACGCATTGCGAGGGCAAACTACGCTCGTACTCAACAAGGTGGGAGACGATTGGCTGATCGTCCACAACCATACAGCGCCAATCTGCGATTTTTCTGCATCGCCGCAGCAACAGCCTTCGACCCAACCACCGGTGACGCCGACTCCTCAGCAGGCGCCAAAACCGCAGAATCAATAGCAGCGGAAAATTTTGCCCCTGCACGCCAGCAAGATATTGATGCGGTCGGTTGAACGCTCAGAAGTTCTTAAATCCCTGCCAGAGCCAGAGACCTGCGATCACCAGGAGCAGCAAAACTGACCCTGTGATCAGCAGCTTGATCGGCATGCCCAGCCTCTCAATCCGAGCGACGATAAGACGCTGCTCTTGCGCCATCGAATCCCCAGCTTTGTCGAGGAAGATTTGATCCTCTTCATGGGATGCGAGAGTGCCGCGATAGATCAGCATGCAGATGAGCGCGGCGGTAATTACGGCCCAAGCGACCAGCAAAGTGAAAAGCGTGGTTCCAAGCGGTTCCATGCTTCCCTCCCAGCCCGTTGGCGTCCCAGACTACACGGAGAATGACCCGGCCAAGCGGGCTCGTATCTGAGGTGAACTTGCACGGATTATAGCACTACACGGCAAAGAGGAGCTTACGCAGGGCAGCACTCGTCGGGGAAGTGCACGCCCCAGAAGTTTCGCGCGGGGTAGAGGATTTCAATACCCAGCTCGTAGATCCCGTCGTTCGCGTCTCTTACGCGAACCACGCGGAATTCCTCAGTTTCCTGGGACATTCCGTTCAAAACCTCGATACGCGAACCGAGCGCGGGAGATAAAGGAGCCCGAAGCAAAGCGCCAAAGCGGCTGACGGCGATTGCTTCGGCAGGCGTGTCCAAGCCCTGTCCCTGGGTGCCATCGCTGAAAACCTGTACTGGTATGCGGATCAAGACGCGACTAGCGCGGCGGCGCTCGATCATCGCGCGTGCGGTTGCCATAATTTACCCCCTACTGAATGCCCCAAGCCAGCCCAACCACTTTAAACGCCGCGCGTGCCGGGGGTCAAGATTCCCGGCCTGGGGTGTGCTTCGTTGACAAACCCTGGGCCACGCGGCAATATGGTTGGGCCTCGTTGTTTTGCCGCAGGAATTGCCCAAGTGGCGGAATTGGCAGACGCGCTAGCTTCAGGAGCTAGTTCCCGCAAGGGAGTGGAGGTTCGAGTCCTCTCTTGGGCACCATACAAGTTTAAAAGCGTTACACTCCGGCTGAGAATAGCCCTTGTCAGATGCCGGCGTACCAGGAGTAGCCGCCTTCCGGAGCTGCAGAGCCTAGACCCTGCCCGAAGCCTTTCATACTGTCGGTGACTGTCAGGCGGGTGACGAATTTCACGCTCTTGTAGCCGAGATGTCGCGGAACCCGCATCCGAAGCGGCCCGCCGTTGCCCACGGGAAGTTCCTTGCCATTCATCCCATAGGCGAGGAAAGTCTGTGGATGCAATGCATCGGCCATATCAACGCTGTCCCACCAGTCGGGATCAATCGAGAAGTAGGCAACGTATCTTGCTTGCGGTTGGACTCCCACTGTGTCCAAAACGCGGGATAGAGGCACGCCGATCCACTCGGCGATGTACGACCAGCCCTCCTCACACGCCAGATGCGTGATTTGGCTTCGTGAAGGGTAGCTCTTCAGCTGGTCAAGCGAAAACGAGGTGGGCCGGTCAACCATGCCGTCCACGGTGAGCCGCCAGTCAGCGAATCCTCCAGCCTGAAGGCGCTTGTAAGCCTCATTCAGCGGCGGCATTTCGTTCGCGAACGGAGGGTTCGATATCTGGCTGCGAGAAAACTCACGGGCTAACGAGTGCCGCGTCAGCAGCCGCTGCGAAGCGTAAGTCAGCGTTTCGCCCAGGCCGTAGATTCCGCCATGATCGGGCGGGACCAGTCCATACTTTTGCGCGATGCGCGCAGCCACAGCGAGGCCCGATACTCCCGCCGTGGCCGCGAGTCCGCCTATGATCAGTTTGCGGCGCGAAATATCGGTCATGTGCGCTCCCTATGTGTACCGTCGGCCCGGCCAGTGATCATCGCTCGCATGCGGCTCCTGAACCCGGCAACACAAATCATCACTACGTGGGCCACCAGAAAGAGCACCAGAGCCAGCGTGACGAAGAAGTGAATCGTGCGCGCGGATTGCTGGCCGCCGAACGCCGTGACGGTCGCCGGAAACGCGGAAACAAAGCCCGGGGACATCGCCAACCCCGTCCAGATCACTAAGGGGAACAGAACGAAGATCACGAACAAGTAGCTGAGCCTCTGGATCACGTTATACGACCAGGCTTCTTCCGCGCTCGGCCGCTCGAAGCGCAAATGCTTCGCGATTGAGCTTGAGAACGCCCGCCACGAAAGATCCCCCTTACCCGGCAGCAAGTCTTTCCGCAAATGCCCGGTGAACAAGAACGAGATTACGTACAGTAAGCCGGTCAATACCACAATCCATGCAGCTTGAAAGTGGAGATACCGGCTCCAGCCGTTTTGGTCCGGCAGCACGTAGCCGTAGCCGGTCTGCACCTTTGATCTGGAGGAAGGGATATGCAGTTGGAACAACGGTTTGGTTAATACATTCCCGGTTTCGCCCCAATAGAAGCGCGGGTGAGAGATCACAATTTCAATTCCGCTGATGAGCAGAGCAAAAAAGCACAGCGTAGTGACCCAATGAGTGACGCGGACGAGCCCGGAGTGTCGCGGAGTAACCTTGGCGGCTGGCACGGCCGGCGCGGAACTTGCGACCGATTCTCCCAGCGCCACCGGCACAGATTCCAACCTCGCCATTCTTCGCCTCCCGCTGCTCCAGCGATCCTAGAATAGGTGCCATACTACCACGCCGCAGGGACTGAACAGGATTTGCGGTGCGCCTAGTTCAGCGCGCGAGCAATTTGTCAACGCGCTCGGTCAAACTCTTCGCGTCGAACGGGGCGCGCACTTTGACGTCATTGTCGAAATAGACGAAAACATCGCGCGCGGGAAGTTTCGCACCGCAACTCTGAATAACGCGTTCGGCTTCGGCAGGTTCCGCGCCGCGTGCCCAATCGCTCATGCGAACGGCCCATTCATCCAGCGCCTTATCCGTGTAGCCGCTGGCATACAGAACTTCTGAGCCGTGCAGGCGGCAATACATGAAATCCGAAGTCACGTCCATCATCCTCGGCCATTCGACTGTGTCGGCACACACGAGCGCGACATCGTAAGCGCGCAGCATTTCGATGAACTCTGGTACGGCAAAACTGGAATGGCGGATCTCGATCGCATGACGCAGCGGGCGCTTTGCGTCGGTTTTCACGGCAGCCCGGCCTTTCAAGAATTTGTCATGACTCCGGGCTAGCGCGCCGGCGGATTCTGTGTCGTGCGGAAGAATCTTCAGGAAGGTTTCGAGTTTCTCCGGTTCAAAACGAAAATTGGGTGGAAGCTGCCACAGAATAGGGCCGAGCTTGGGGCCAAGGCGGAGGATGCCGGAAGCCAGAAAGTTGGCCAAAGGCGTTTCAGCGTCTCGGAGTCGCCTAATGTGCGTGATGAATCGCGGGCCTTTTACCGAGAATACGAAATCGTCGGGAGTCTCCCCCGCCCATGCCTCGAAGTATTCCGGGCGTTGCAACGAATAGAACGTGCCATTGATTTCAATCGATCGAAAAATACTGGAAGCGTAGGCCAGCTCTTTCTTCTGGGTCAGTTTTTCAGGGTAAAAAACTCCGCGCCAGGGAATGTATCTCCAACCCGAAATGCCGATGCGAACTTTGCCGGCGGTCGGAGCTTTTGTCGGTTTCTTTTTCATTTCTTGCGAGTCACATCTCTAAAACGCCGCAAGTCTCGGATTTAGACCGCGATGGCATTTCTGAACTGCGCTGACGAGTCGTCCGTTTCAAGCGGCACTCCGTCTCGGAATGTAACTGTCTTTCCCGAGACGGCGGAAACCCGGTCGCCCGGCAGTAGAATGCCCACCAGGTTCAGAGGATCTGCCGCGGAAATCGTGACAGTTTCACCGGCGGCCTCGCTCTTGCGCATCGCACGCAAGGATTCGACGGCCATGGGCAATGCAAATTGCTCTCCCATAAATCCGCTAACGAAGCGCCCGCCGCGTACTTCGCCTCGATCCTCCAGCCGGCGGAAAGCAATCAGCAGTTCCCGCCAGCGCGGGATAATCGTTTCCCGCGCGATCACCTCACGGAAGACCACGCCGTATCGTTTGAGCAGCATCCAGCAAGTCGCCTCGGCGATCCGAACACGATCGGCAGTTTCCTGCGCGTATAGCAGCGACCAACGGCCAACACTGTGGCGCGGACGCGAGCTATGGCCACGCCCTTGTCCAGAACGGCGCTTGGGGTCGATCAGCGCGCGGATATTGTCAAAGCCGTCCGCAGTGATCATCCCTGCGGTGACAAGTTCCCACAGAGCAGTTTCCATTTCCGATTTCAGCTTCCCGGTGCCGCGTACGAGCTCGGCGAAAAAAGAAGCGCCTCGCTGGCGAAGGTAGCTCAACGCCTCGCGAGCATTCTGGCTCAGTCCGCGTGGCTCCTGCACGTCTCCATCCGGATGCTGAGGAATCATCCAGTCTGAATCTTCGCGAACGAAAAACGCGATAGGAGCTACGCTGGTGGGAATTACGCGGCGGCCAATGCTGTTTTGATCTTCGTAAGTTGCAGGATGCGGAGAAAGGCGGCCCCAGCCGACCGCTCCTGTAAGGCAGAGGCGATCGAGAGCTTGCGGATCGTAGTCCGCGATTCGCCTACTCAGGATCTGCCGCTCCCACGCATTGGCAGGCGCTTCGTAGCCTTGCAACTGCTGCAAAACTTCCAAGGTACCGCGCTCGCCGAGCACCTGACTGTTGGGCGCGACATGTTGCCAGCGCAATAACCAGCGCATGAACTGGGCCGCGTTCGCCGGCTGAATCTGGCTACGCAACGCTCCGAGCGTCATTTTGTGAATGCGCGCGAGCAGGCGGCGTTCGCACCACTCGGTTTCTTCACTCGAACCGTCCGTGAACCGCCCACGCAAGATGGCTCCGGCGGCTTCCATGCGCAGGAAAGTTTTATCGACGTCGGAGACGGCGAAACCCAGGAAATCACTCAAAGCCGCGGCTGTGATTGGGCCAACGTGGGCTATCCATCCAGTGATGGACGCGAACAGAGCATCTTCCCGGGAAACCACACGAGCCTCGATTTCCGGAAGCGCAGAATCCACACGCGCCTCGGGAAACAGCGCCGCAAACGTGGAAGCCTTTTCTGCCGCGAGCCAGTAGATCCGGTGGCCAACAAACGCTCTGGCGGCGCGGTGGGCCTGGCTCAATAGATCGAAATATTCTACCCACTGCACAGCTGACTTGGCGGCAAGCTGCTGTAACGACCACGTTACGCCCGGGCCGTTTGTCTCAAACGAATTGGAATTTGAAATCTGGGGCTGTGGAATCGCAATCAGAGTTTGCAGCACATCATGGAGTTCATCCGCATCGCGCACGTCGGGCCACGCTTCTTCGCGGACTTGCGCAATTGCGGCTGGATCCAGGCGCCCAATTTCGGAAAGCACAGCTTCAGGCAGCATGCGGCGCATTTCGACTGCGCGCGCCCTGCGCTCCTCCAGTGGAGCGTCATCCAGATACGCATACGGATTCGCATTCAGAATTTCATGGGAAAACTGCGAAGGAACCGGAGTTTCCACCGCAATGCAGCGGATGCTGCCGGAAGCAATTCGATCCAAAACATTCTTCAGACCCTCCACATCCATGGCTTCCGTCAACGCGTCTTTCATCGTCTCCCGTGCCAACGGATGATCGGAAATCACAATTTCGCCTTGAATATTTTCCTGGCAAGCGAGCGCTTCGGGAAACACAGCGGCCAAAAGATCATCGGAACGCATGCGCTGAATTTGCGGCGGCACTTTCTTCCCGCCCATAAAACGAAGCAGCGCAAGCGCACGGCCGGCGACCCAGCGCCATCGGGTAGTGAATATCGGCGACGCCAATACCGCCTGTTCGAGCAAAGGTTCGACGGTAGCGGACTGCAAGAAGTGAAAGACATCTGCGAGAGGGAAGCTGTGCTGGTCGCTCAGAGAAATGTTCAGGCCATTGTCAGTAGCCGCAGCTTGCAATTCGAAATTAAACGAGCGGCAAAATCGTTTTCGCAGAGCCAGCCCCCAGGCTTTGTTGATACGCCCTCCGAAGGGCGCGTGAATCACAAGCTGCATCCCGCCGCTCTCGTCGAAGAAGCGCTCCGCGATTACGGTGTCCTGCGTAGGCACGGCGCGCAGCACCGCGCGGCCTGTGACGATATATTCGACAGCCTGCTCGGCACCGGACCGATCGAGCCCGCATTCCTGTTGTAGCCAATCCACGGCTGCCGCAGCTTGAGGAAGAGTCCCGCGAACGTAACCCGGAGAAACACCCTCTGTAAGAGAGTTGATTTTCTTTCTTACTTCTCCAATCTCCTCGGAAAGTTCCATCGTGCGCGAAGGAGCTTCGCCCAGCCAAAAAGGAATGCTGGGAGCCGCTCCCTTGGCGTCTTCCACGGAGACGGAACCGGATTGCACGCGGCGAATACGCCACGAAGTGTTTCCGAGAAGAATGATGTCGCCGCGCAAGCTTTCCACCGCGAAGTCTTCATCCACCGTGCCTACGACAATGTGCTCCGGCTCGGCGATGACGGTATAAAGCGCATTATCCGGAATCGCGCCGCCGTTGGTGATGGCCGCGAGCCTGGCCCCACGACGCCCGTGCAGGCGATTGTTAACTTGATCGCGATGGAGGTAAGCCCCGTAGCGCCCACGGCGAGCTGCGATGCCGTTCGAGAGCATTTCGATAATCTCGTCGAAATCTTTTCGCGCGAGATTGCGATAGGGATAAGCGCGGCGAACGAGCGCGAATAAATCGTCTTCCAGCCAATCCTCAGCCGCGCACGACGCCACGATTTGCTGCGCAAGAATGTCCAGCGGAGATTCCGGGATGAGAATGCGATCCAGCTCCAGCCGATTGATCGCGCGCACCAGTGCGGCGCATTCAATCAGTTCGTCACGAGTTGTGGCAAACAAGCGGCCTTTCGGCACCGCGCCGCGCCAATGTCCCGCTCGTCCGATGCGCTGTAACGCAACTGCAATCGAGCGAGGCGAGCCGATTTGGCAGACCAGATCGACTGTCCCGATATCAATGCCCAATTCAAGCGAAGCAGTCGCGACCAGCGCGCGTATTTCTCCGGATTTCAGTTTCCCTTCCACGGACAGACGCCGGAGACGCGAAAGGCTGCCATGATGCGAAGCCACTGCGTCTGGTCCAAGAATCGCAGCGAGATGATGACCGACGCGTTCCGCGAGACGACGGGTGTTGACAAAAATCAGGGTAGAGCGATTGGCAAGGACTAGATCCGCGATGCGCTTGTAGATTTCCTCCCACATCTCGTTCGAAGCCACCGGACCAAGCTCGCTGGCCGGAACTTCGACCGCCAAATCCAAATGTCGCCGCTGCGAAACCTGGACGATTGCAGGCGCGGGCCGGCCATTGCCGGCAAGAAAATTCGCAATCAGCTCGATGGGTTTCTGCGTAGCAGAGAGACCAATGCGCGTTGAGCGATTTCCGGTGAGGGCATCGAGGCGTTCGAGCGAAAGAGAAAGGTGCGCACCGCGTTTGTCGTCAGCGATGGCGTGGATTTCGTCCACGATCACTGTTTTCACCGTGCGAAGAATTTCGCGACTCTTCTCTGCGGTAAGCAAAATGTAAAGAGATTCCGGAGTGGTGACTAGGATGTGCGGAGGCCGCTTCTGCATGGCGCGGCGCTCATGCATTAAAGTGTCGCCGGTGCGCACCGCCGTGCGGATTTCCGGCATCAAAAATCCGCGCTGTTGGGCCAGCTGGAGAATTTCGCCGAGCGGTGTGTCCAGATTCTTTTGAATGTCGTTGCCGAGCGCTTTCAACGGCGAGATGTACAAAACTTCAGTCTTATCCTCCAGCTCGCCCGCCAGCGCCTTGCGCACCAGCCGGTCGATGCAAGCCAGAAACGCAGCCAGCGTCTTTCCTGAACCTGTAGGAGCACAAATCAGCGTGGTCTTGTCGCCGAGGATATGGGGCCAACCCTGCTCCTGCGGCTCAGTCGGAGTGCCGAACTTAGAGACAAACCACTCCCGAACGAGGGGATGCGCCCATTCAAGGCCAGTTGGAGACGGAACGGCGAAAGCGGTTTCACTCATGATATGCCTGCAAGAAAGGAAGGCTGCCAACCGAGTACCAATATATTGTGCTTCAATTTTCATCCAGATGCAAAAAACTCCGAGCGCTGAGCTGGCGATCCTCGCGATGACCTTCACAGAGCAAACTCTACTGCTCTGAGGGTTGACAACCACGGAAGATTCGTAGAGAATTTCGATAGGCGAAGAAAAAGCGAAAACAGTAACCCGCCAATTTCTTCCCCAGATCCGCTATGGCTGCAAATCTCGCTACTTTGCGCTCCAAAGTCGAACTTGCCCTGGCTGGGCGTGTCGCCGCTCCATTTACGTATCGCGACCGCCATGCGCTTGAAACTGTTTCCAGCGGCATCGCGGAAATTGATTCGCTGGCCGGAGGTTTGCCTCGTGGAGCACTGACGGAAATTTTCGGCCCGGCTTGTTCCGGGCGAACGAGTTTGCTGCTCTCCGCTTTAGCCGCAAGAACTGCTCACGCAGAAGCATGCGCGCTGATCGATGGATGCGACGCTTTCGATCCGCATTCTGCCGAAGCGGCCGGCGTGGAGCTGAAACAATTGCTGTGGGTGCGATGCCGGAACATCGACCAAACTTTGCGCGCCACGGATCTACTTTTGCAAGGCGGCGGTTTCGGTTTTATTGCGCTCGATTTAAGCGATGTTCGCGCGGAGGTGCTGCGCCACGTTCCGCTGGATGCCTGGTTTCGTTTTCGGCGCGCGGTGGAGGATACGCCGACGATTCTGGTCGTTTTGGAGCCGGAGTCCAATGCCAAGACCTGCGCTTCGCTGGTCCTGCGCATGGAAGCAGAACCGGCGCGATGGTCCACAACGCTGGAAACGCATGCTGCGGAAATTTGTAGATACCCATCTTCATGGCTATTCGATGGCCTTGGCATTCGCGCTGAATTGCTTCGTTCTCGCATGCAGTCAAGCGCTCCCAATGGTTTTCAAAAGCATTTCGATTCGGCAGGCCGCTCAGAAATCTTCGAAACAAATGCCATGCGGGATTATTTAAGTATTGCGCGAATTGAACCAACGCTGAAATGAACGCAAGAACTCCCGGAGAGTTTTGCCGCTACTGAAAAAAGTTTCTATGGCATTCGCTTCCATTCACGTCCCCAATTTCCTGGTGCAAGCCGTCATGCGCGCGGAACCCGCTCTGCGTGCTCGCGCGGTTGTACTAGTGGATGGAACTCCTCCGATATGGAACGTTGTTGCAGCCAACGAAGCAGCGTTGCAAGCAGGAGTCGAATTAGGCATGGCGAAATCGCAAGCAGCGCAATTTCGCAACGTGGAAATTCGCCATCGTTCTCGCTTGCAGGAAAAATCCGCTCACGCAGCTTTGCTCGATCTGGGGGCCTCCATTTCTCCGCGCATGGAAGATACGGCGCCGGACACCATCATTCTCGATATTGCCGGCCTCTCTTCCTTATTCGGAAACGAGGAAAACATCGCCGCGCAATTGCTGCAGCGCGCATCCGGCCTGGGCTTGATCACTCATATTGCAGTGTCTTCCAATCTGGAAGTTGCTCTCCACGCCGCGCGCGGTTTTGCAGGAATTACTTTGATTCCTTCAGGAGAAGAAGCGAAGCGTTTGGGCCCGCTGCCCGTGCGCGCGCTTTTGCCCTCCACGGAAATTCTTGAAACGTTGGAGCGCTGGGGTGTGCGCAACTGTGCAGCGCTGGCGGCGCTGCCTCTATTGCAATTGTCAGAACGGCTGGGGCAGGAAGGAGTTCGCCTCCACGAATTGGCGCGGGGCACGAGTTTGCGTTCGATTGTGCTGGCAGAGCCGGGTGTGCACTTCGAAGAAGAAATGGCACTCGACTTCGCCGTCGCGGAACTCGAGCCGCTTGCGTTCCTGCTGGGCCGCTTGCTCGATCAATTGTTCGCGCGGCTGGAGGCACGTGCGCTGGCAGCCTGTGCCATTCGCTTACGATTTGATTTGGAAGATTCTTTCGAAAAGGATTTTCAAGTTCTGGATGACAAGTCTCCCAGGCTCGCCGCCAAAACTTACGAGAAAGTTTTGGGCTTGCCCGTTCCCATGCGGAATTCGAAAATGCTTTTAAAACTGCTTCGCTTGCAATTGCAAGCGGACCCTCCGCATGCATCAATTGTAAAAATCACACTCTCTGCCGAGCCGGCTCGACCGCGCGCGGCGCAAGGCGGACTTTTTCTTCCAAGCTGCCTGGATCCGGAAAAATTAGAGTTGACCATCGGCCGGCTGGCGAATCTGGTTGGCACTTCGAATATCGGCTCGCCCGAATTGATCGACACTCACCGTCCCGGAGAATTTCGAATGAAGCGTTTCGTCCCTGCAAATGACGAATCGAAAATCCCGCAAAAAAGAGTAATTACTGCCACAGCGCAGGCTGGCCAAGAAGACACTTCGACGTCGAGCCGCGCTGCCTCCGCATTCCGTATTTTCAGGCCTGAAGTGCAAGCGAAGGTTGAGCTGCAAGACGATTGTCCCGCGCGCATTTATTTTCGCGGCATGCGCGGGAAAATTGTTTCGGCTTCGGGGCCCTGGCGCACTTCCGGCGATTGGTGGCGGGAAGACGCGTGGCAGCAGGATGAATGGGAGGTCGATATCCGCTTTGATGCTTCCGCGAGCCGCCGCAACGAACGTATTCCCAATTCACGCGCGCAGGACGGGCTTTATCGCATTTATTACGACTCGATCCGCACTGCCTGGTTCGCGCGGGGCCGGTACGATTGATGTACACGGAACTTCACGCCCGCTCCGCTTTCAGTTTTCTCGAAGGCGCTTCCTTGCCGGAAGAATTGGCATCGGTGTGCAAGGAATATGGAATGGCGTCCATGGCTTTGCTGGATCGCGACGGAGTCTATGGCGCGCCTCGTTTTTATTTAGCTGCCAAGAAAATAGAAATTGCGGCTCACATTGGTGCCGAAGTCACCTCTGCAGAAGGTTGGCGCTATCCGTTGCTCGTGGAATCGCGCGAAGGCTACCGGAATCTTTGCCGTTTGATCACGAAAATGAAACTGCGCGCGCCGAAGGGCAAAGGAAATGTTTCGGGCGCGGAAGTGGCCGAATACGCCGGTGGACTTGTATGCCTCACAGGAGGCGAGGAAGGCCCGCTGGCGCATGCTTTGGCAGAAGGAGGAATCGAAAGCGGAACGGAATGCGTTCGAGGGTTATCCGAAATATTCGGCAGACAGAATGTTTATGTCGAGCTACAGCGGCATTTCCTGCGCGAAGAAGAAGCAAGAAACCATGCGGCTATCGAAATTGCGGAAAAGTTAGGCCTGCCGCTGCTGGCCACCAATGGCGTGCGCCACGCGTTGCCTGAACGGCGCGAAGCGCTGGATGTTTTCACCTGCATCCGGCATCACCGCACGCTTGCAACTGCCGGCCGCCTGCTTGCGCGCAATTCCGAGCTTCATATGAAAACGCCTGCTGAAATGGCGAAATTGTTTTCAGATCTTCCCGAAGCCATAGCCAATACTCAGCTTCTTGCTTCGCGCCTGCAATTTACCCTTAAAGATTTAGGTTATGAATTCCCAAAATATCCGGTGCCCGACGGCAAGCCGCAAATCCATTTTCTGCGGCAGCGAGCTCTTGACGGCATGATTTTACGTTATGGGTCGAATGACGAACGCGCGCGATTGCAGATCGAGCGTGAACTGAACCTGATCGAAAAGCTCCGTCTGGAAGGCTACTTCCTGATCGTATGGGATATTGTTCGCTTTTGCCGCGAGCGCGGCATTCTGGTGCAGGGACGCGGATCTGCGGCGAATAGCGCGGTCTGTTACGCGCTGGGCATCACCGCCGTCGATTCCGTGAAAATGGGACTTCTCTTCGAACGCTTTCTTTCCGAAGAACGCGGAGAGTGGCCGGACATCGATCTCGACCTTCCGAGCGGAGATCAACGGGAACAAGCGATTCAATATGTCTATGAACGCTACGGAAAACTGGGAGCGGCGATGACTGCCAACGTCATCACCTACCGCGGCCGCTCCGCTGCACGGGAAATCGGCAAGGCGCTGTCTTTTAATCCCGAAACGTTGAACCGTTTGACCAGCCTGGTAGGCGCCTGGGAATACAAAGATGCGAACGATACTCTCGCCCGGCAATTTCGTGACGCCGGATTTGACATGCAGCATCCGCAGATTCGCAAATTTCTCGAACTTTGCCTGCAGTTTCAGGATTTGCCGCGCCACCTGGGCCAGCATTCCGGAGGTTTGGTGGTATGCCAGGGCCAGTTGGATTCGATCGTTCCGCTGGAACCCGCCACTATGCCGGGCCGCGTGGTAGTGCAATGGGATAAAGATGATTGTGCCGACATGGGCATCGTGAAGGTGGACCTACTCGGGCTGGGCATGATGGCCGTGCTGGAAGATTGCCTGCAGATAATCAGCAAGGATTACGGCGAGGAAATAGATTTAGGGCATTTGCCCGCGGATGATCCCGTCGTTTACTCCACCCTGCAAAAAGCCGATACGATCGGGATGTTCCAAGTGGAAAGCCATGCGCAAATGGCTTGTTTGCCGCGCCTGCGGCCTGAATGTTTTTACGACATTGTGGTACAAGTGGCGATTATCCGGCCGGGCCCGATTGTCGGAAAAATGGTCAATCCTTATTTGAAGCGCCGCCAGGGACGCGAGGCGGTGGATTTTCTTCATCCTTCGCTCAAACCTGTACTCGAGCGCACTTTAGGAGTGCCGCTATTTCAAGAGCAATTATTGCGCATGGCCATGATCGCCGCCGGGTTCACCGGTGGCGAAGCCGAAGAATTGCGCCGCGCGCTCGGCTTCAAGCGTTCAGAAAAGCGCATGAAGGAAATAGAGGTAAAACTTCGTTGCGGGATGGGCAAAAATGGAATTACATCCGACGCGCAGGAAAAGATCGTCCAGTCCATCACTTCTTTTGCCTTGTATGGGTTTCCTGAATCCCATGCCGCAAGTTTTGCCTTGCTCGCCTACGCCAGCGCTTATCTGAAATGCCACTATCTCGCTGCTTTCACCGCCGCCATTTTGAATAATCAGCCTATGGGGTTTTATCAGCCCGACACGCTGGTAAGGGATGCTCAACGGCACGGCCTGAAAGTGAAGCCCATCGACGTCACCTGCTCGGACTGGCTATGCCGGCTAGAAAAAGACAGCCAGGGCTTTTGCGTACGGCTGGGATTGCGCTACGTGAAAAGTTTGCGCGGCGATGTGGCTTTGGAACTTGTGGCTCAGCGCGCTATTCGCCCGTTTCTTTCTATCGAAGATTTAAAGCTTCGCGTCCCCTTGATTCAAAAGTCCGAACTCACAACCCTGGCGGAAATTGGCGCTCTAAATTTTATCGGAGGAAAGCGTGGAGTCCATCGGCGAGACGCCTTGTGGCAAATCGAACGTGCAGCCAGACGGCCGGGTCCTCTGCTCGAAGAAACGGAAGAAGAACTAAAAGACAGGAATCTGGAAGTGGAAGCGGCTCCAATTTCTTCAGCGATGCTGTCTCCTCTGGCAGCCATGACGGGAGAAGAAAGATTAGTTGCGGATTTTCGTGGCACCGGGTTGACCGTCGGCCTTCATCCCATGGGCCACCATCGCCTGGAAATGAAGAAGCGGGGTGTTCGCTCGGCCAGCGAACTTTTGAATCTCCCCGATGGTATGCACGTTAGGATTGCAGGCGGAGTGATCACGCGCCAGCGTCCTGGAACAGCGAAAGGCTTTGTTTTTCTAAGCCTGGAAGATGAAACGGGAATCTCGAATGCGATTATTACTCCGCAGCTATTCGAGAAATACCATGTAGTGATAGTTCACCAGCAATTTCTGCTGGTCGAAGGAAGGCTGCAAAATCAGGACGGAGTTATTTCAGTAAAAGCAGAAACCATTCAGCCCTTGCATATCACCAGGGCTGAAACTACTTCACACGATTTTCACTAACAATCTCGAGCCGGCTGCCGATCCCAGAAGCAATTCCTAGTTGAGGGGCGGCTGACGCGTGCCCAGAACTGTTTTGATGGTGTCCAACAGCTGTTTCATCGGCGCCGATTTTACGGCATGACCCTGAGCCCCGATACGCAAAATTTCATCCTTTATTTGCTGCGATTCGTGCATGGTGAACATAACGATTTTAGCGTCCGGATCCGCCCTACGAATCAAGCGCGCCGCATCCAATCCGCCCATTACCGGCATACTTACATCCAGGATGATCAAATCCGGCTTCAATTCGGCGGTTTTTTCCACCGCATCTTTGCCATTCACTACGTCGGCGCACACTTCCCATCCCGCCGCAGTAAGCGCCGAGCGCAAACCCCTTCGGATTGCTTCATGATCGTCCGCAATTAGGATTCGGATAGGTTTTTCTCCCACGGCAAATGGCGCAACAATTTTTTTCCGACAGAAACTCGAACCTCAAAATACCAGAGCCGGCGCACAAAACGCAAAGAGAAACGGTGACGATGATCAGACGATTCCTCGAATCAGTGGAGTTTTCTGCAAGCGCTTGAAGTGCTCCACTCGACGTTTTAACCGCCAAGCCCGAGCAAAGATGACGCTTTGGTGCACTCCTTCCACCGCCAGGAAGCAAACAACGATCAGGAATAGAAGCGCCAAATACCCGACAATAAAAATCAAGAATGCTGCAGCGATTTGAAAAAAATAATTATACGTTGCCAGAAGGTCCATTTTAAGCCCCTCCGCACGGCCTGTATGTCTGCTTAGCGGCTTCGGTCACCGTTCGTTTTGTTATCTTCTGATTTTCGCTTCTTTGCGGCCTCGTCCTCGTCATCTTGCGCTGGAATGCGTCCCGTCGTGCGGTCCGGTTCGGTTCTGCGGTCCGTCGGCGAGGAAGGGCTCGTGCTATCAATGGGTGTGAGGCCTGGCCCGCGGCTGAGATCTTCTGAGGGTCGTGTCATCAGTGTGCTCCTTTTTTCCGTTTGCGAAGGCTTCTTTCTTGAATTAACAGTATTTGGGATGCTCAAGTTCTCGTCTATCCGGCAAACGCTGTAGTTAATGCAAGAACTACTCTGTAGAAACAGGGCAAGTGAATCGGCTTATTGCGTAACAGCTTCGGCAAGCGCAGGGACTTGGCTGGTAGCTTCGGAAAGGCTGCTGACGATCATGTCTGTTTCAACGACTCCCAAACGCGCTCTCATCGCCTCCAGGTTCCCGGCGAAACCCCACAGGCCGATCCCGATCCTCGACTTTGGAAACCGAACGCGAAGCTTTTTATAAAGTCTGCGAATGTAGTAAACACTGTAAGGGGGCAGCGCCGAAACGTAGACCACGTCGCAGTGCTGTTCGGCTGCTTCTTCCATCATAGCTTCGAGCGATCCTGGAACCACAACTTGCGCGTTATATCCGGCCCGCGTGGCCAAGTGCGCGAGCATCATTCCAAGAATTTCATCCCCTTCATCGCGGGAAGGTATACAAGTCACCGCGCAACCCGCAATGTCTTTATTCCCGGCTGTTACAGCAGTTGAGAGCGAGCCGATGTTCACTTCGGCGTCAAGTTCCGGAGGTCGCGCCTCGACCTCCGGCCGCAGCGTGAGCTCCTCGATCATCCCCTTTAAAGTGTGAAATACAAATTGCTCGCCCGCCTCGCCCAATGCTATATCCGCTCGATCCTTCTCTATAAAGATCAGCACCGGCGTAATAACAGACTCGTATAGTTTTTCGATCGAGCCTTCTTTTAGAAACTCATCAATAACGCGCCGTGCTCCTTCGGCGTCCAATCGACGAAGCCTTTGGTAGAGCTGTACTTCCGTTCCCAGCACATGTTGATCGCCCAAGAGGACGCTCAGGAATTCCCACTGCGGAATATAGCGGCCAATCACCACGATGCACACCGTCAAGGGCGTGGAGAGCAGGAGGCCGATGGGACCCCACAAAGCCGCCCAGAAAATTGCCGCCACCAATATGGCCAGGGACGAGACCCCGGTCTGCGCCGCATACACGAGAGGTTCTACGACGTAAGACGTGAGTCCTTCAATGACGACGAACGCTCCGAACACCATGAGCGGCTTTGCCCACCCGTCAAAAACCGCGAGCGAAAGCAAAATCGGCATCGCCGCACCCATCATGGTGCCCAGGTAGGGGACGAATCTAAGCAGCGCCGAGAGCACTCCCCAGAGGAAAGCATTCGGCACGCCAATAAAATAAAGAGCCGCCCCGAACAACGTGCCATAGCCCAGGTTCATCAGGAATTGAAAAAATAAATACCGGCCCACTCGCTCGGTAGCCTCGTCGAAAGCCTGGGTTGTTACGTGGAACCTGTTTAGCCCCGCCAGCGCGAAAAGACGATCGCGAAGATCTTCACTGCGCAGGAGAATAAATGCGGTGAAAACCATAACAATTCCCAAGGTCGCAATCGGGCCTACCACCGGGCCTAGCAGCTCTCGAACGGTTGTAATAGGACTGTTCTGCTGAACCATTTCGACCGGAACAGGATGGGCAATGCTTCCGCCGGGGAGCAGTGGATGTTTGCTCCTTTGATTTTGGTCAGATGGATTTTCCGGCGAGGGTGTTTCAATGGTGGACGACAACTCTTTTCCCAATTCGTTTACGGTAGCTTCCGCTTTGCCGATCCCGCTTTCTCTCGCTCCGCGGAAAGATTCAATTTTTCTGGAGATAGTAGTTCGGTAATTTGGAATCTGAGTCGCCAGACTGATCGCCTGATTGAAAACGAGCCATCCCAGCCCCGTCAAAAGTCCGGCTATCAGAAGAACGACGACGATGACTGGCCCCGTCCTGCCCAGATGTGCTCTCTGTAAAAGATTGACCAGCGGAGCCAGAAGGAAAGCGAAAAGAACTGCCAGAGCGATAGGAACCAGCACCGACCTGGCAAAATAAAGAGCAGCAACGCATATCACAGCCGTTACCACCGGAGGGAAACTCGCCGAATCTCTGGATGTTCTAGTCGCCATAAAATGAACCGATCGTTCGAGAATGTAAAACTACATTTTCTCCGCTCGCCATTTCTTCCAGTCTCTAGTCACAACTTGCGCCATTTCCTCAGCGGCCGACCTCAGCCAATTTCCGCGGCGCGTTCGCAGGTCGCCTTGAATGAACCTCACTGACCTCTTCGACCCTAGATGTACATTCGCCGCTTCCCACCCCATTGCATTCAACATACGATCCTCGTCTCTTTTCTTGGGCAGAGTCTCTATATCGACTGGCGAAGAATCCGGAGCCAATCTGCTGATGCGCCAACCATCCCTTGCCCGCACATACGGATCGCTGCAGCGTACGGCCTCTTGCATTATCCGCCGGTAATAAATAGCGCTCTTATTCGTGTGTCCCTCCGCCCAGACGCAAGCAGACGGCACCAAAAGTTTCGCCTCCAGCGCGACTTTCCCGCCTTGCCAATCCGCGATAGCTACTACACGCGGATGGCCAAGGCTGCCGGTGCCGGCAGTGCGTTTGATTACTCGATAGCGAAGATTGTGGTCGGGGAAAAGCTCCTCCCATAATTTCTTAGGCGTAGCCGGCACAGGATGCCGCGGCGCCGAATTCCTCTCTAGTTTCTTCCAGAACGACGGCGGATCATCCAGTCGGCTCAACGCGATCGATGTAAACCACGCATTTTTGTCTTCCAGAACTAAAGGCATGCCGCCGGCTTTGAGTGAGTCGGTGTAGCCTTCTAGGATTGCGTCGGAAGCATCCTTGGTAGTGATTTGCAGATGACCCAGTGAGTACGCCAATCGTGCGCTGGTCGCAAGCCGAATCAGGTCGTTCGTATACGGCAGAGAGTACGCTTCATCAAAATCGTCGATCCCCCAAACCAGTCGGCCGATTTTATCTCGCCAGGTTCCGAAACTATTTACATGCAGGTCGCCGACGGCCAATACCGCGGGTGCGGCGGCCAGATCCGCGCAGTGCTTTGGCCACAGTTGCGCCCAGCGGTAAAAAGTTCCGCGAAAAAACCGAAATTCATCTTTGGCCATTATTTCGTGTTTCTGTTTGAGGTCGGCTTCAACCACGGGGATTCTGGTCCGAAGCCAGCTTTCAAAACTCGTAGTCGCTCTAAAAATATTCATCGGGGCGATATCAGCGTTTCAGTTGACAGATCTTCAGGTCGAACGAACCGTGCCGGCTCCGCGACAATAAGAAGAATCCCAGCTAACCGGCTTTGCGCCGCGTCCTTTTTTCGTGAACCGAAGCTCCCCTGGTCGAATGCAGAGGAGCTTTCCTGGCTCCAGCAGTTCTCTCCAGGCTTTTCTTCAGCGCAGTCATCATGTCAATCACCGGCGCCCGCGCGGGGTGAGGAGCGGCAGTAACCTCGTGCCCTTTCTGTTTCGCCTCGATCAGAGCGCGAAGCCGCGTCTCAAATTCATCCTGATATTTCTTCAGCTGGAACTCTTCGGATAGATTATCGACAAGTTGCTCGGCCAGCTTTATTTCTTGCGGCGTGAGTTTTACGTTGTCGGTCTTGCCGTATCCGGGAGCTTCGCGAATTTCGTTGGCAAAATACATGGTGTGAAGAGCGATGCCGTGATCGTACGGCCGCAGGAAGACGGTGTACTCGCGCTGATGCATCGTAAGCTTGGCAATGGCCACGCGATCTTTGTCTTCCATCGTTTTCAGCAGCAACTTGTAAGCCTTTTTCCCCTGATCCTCGGGCACCAGGAAGTACGACGAATCGAAAAACAGCGGATCGATCTCGGATTCTTTGACGAACGCAAGAATTTCCATGGCGCGCGCGGATTCGGGCGTTATTTTTTTGATTTCTTCCGGGTCGATCACCACATACTTGCCGTCTTCGTATTCGTACCCTTTCACCACTTCCGAGCGTTCCACAATGCGATTGCACGTCGGGCAAAATAGAGGCTGGCGAAGCCTGGTCTTGCACACCGCGTGAAGCTGGTGAAGGCCCACTCTAGAACTGCGCGCCGCCGGATAAAGTTTGACCGGTATCGAAATCAGTCCGAAGGTAATGAAGCCTTTCCAAGCAGACGATGCCATCGGTTTCGAGCCTCCAGCGCAATTTACTCGTATACATATAATGAGACGTAAAGCCCATAGGGACAAGCCTGTAGCCGTCACGAAAAGATGATGTACCGCCGATTTCAGACCTTCTCTGTCGGCGCTACACCCGTATAATCGGCCAATGGCGCTCACGGAATACAAACGGAAGAGACGCTTTGACGCCACTCCCGAGCCGGCTGGAGGCCGCCCATCACGGCACGGGTCCACGTTTGTTGTTCAAGAACACCACGCCCGGCGCCTTCACTACGATTTTCGTCTGGAAGTAAACGGTGTGATGAAATCCTGGGCGGTGCCAAAGGGTCCGTCGATGAATCCCGGGGATAAACGCCTCGCCATTCAAACCGAAGACCATCCTCTCGAGTACGCGAAATTCCAAGGCGAGATCCCCCAGGGAAATTATGGCGCGGGCGATGTGATCGTCTGGGACAACGGCACTTTCGAAGTGGAAGGAAACTTGCCGGCACAACAGCAACTCGACCGCGGCGAACTCAAATTTATCCTGCACGGGAAAAAACTGACTGGAAGTTTTGTACTGGTAAAGATCCGCAGCCGTCAGCCTGGAAAACAGGAATGGCTCATGATTAAGCACCGCGATTCTTCCGCCAACGATGCGTGGAATATTGACGAGCACGCAGGATCAGTACTTCCGGAAACGAAAGGGCCGAAGAAGAAATGGATTTCCAATCGTCCGGCGACGAGCCAAAAAGGAAAAAGTGAAACAAAGAAGGCCGATTTGAAGTTTCCAACAGCCGCGAAGCGCGCGGCTATGCCGGACTGGATCCAGCCCGCCCTTGCCACTTTGTCCGACCTCCCGTTTTCGGATCCAGCATGGCTCTTTGAGATCAAATGGGATGGAGGACGCACGCTAGCCCGCGTGAAAAAGGGTCAAGTTCAATTGTGGTCGCGCTCGCATCGCGATGTCACCGGCGAATATCCGGAGTTAGCCGGCCTGGCGGCACACACCAACGGACTTGATGTGTGGCTGGACGGCGAGGTCGTCGCTTTGGACGCGGAGGGCCGCAGCGATTTCGAGAGTCTGCAACAGCGATTTTCGGTCATCAACCCAAGCGCCGAACTTTTGCGCCAAGTTCCCGTGGTTTATTATGTCTTCGATATTCTTTATTCCGACGGTTACGACCTTCGCCCGTCGCCTCTGCTCGAACGCAAGAATTTCCTGCGGCAAATTCTTCGCACGGACGAAACCATCCGCTATTCAGATCACGAAATCGAGAAAGGAAAGGAACTCTACGACCTCGCGCTCGAAAAGCAGTTGGAAGGAATTGTCGGGAAGCAGATTCACAGCCCTTATCCCGAGGGACGCACCACATCATGGTTGAAGTTCAAAGTAGTCCGCGAACTGGATGCGGTCGTGGGCGGCTGGACTGATCCGCGCGGTACCCGGCAACATTTCGGCGCCCTTCTCTTGGGACTGTACGATGGCAAAAAGCTCGAATTCATTTGCGGCGCTGGAAGCGGTTTTTCCGGCGCATTTCAAAAACGGCTCGCCTCGCGGCTAAAGGCGCTACAAACGGAAAAGTGCCCATTCGCCGCGAAACCGGTCACCCGCGAGAAAGCTTACTGGGCGAAGCCCGAACTCGTAGCGCGCGTGAAATATGGAGGATGGACTGACGGACGCCATTTGCGCCAGCCCACATTTCTGGGCTTGCAGGAGGACCACGACCCGAAGGATTGCACCTTCGAGAAGGAAACAAAATCCATGAACGCGAGTGAAGTCAATAAGAAGACCAAGCCTCCAGAGCCGCGCCGGCGAAAAACCGTCGAAACGCCGGAGCCCAAAGCTAAGACTGCAGCCGTTCCTGCTGCTTCACTAACCGCCCTCAAAACCGATGCACAAATCGCGAATGAACTCGACCACGGTTCGCAGCCGGAGGCTCTCGTTGAACTCGATGGTGTCTCCGTGCGTCTTACCAATCTCAACAAAATTTATTTCCCGGGCGATGGCTACACTAAAAGAAATTTGCTGGCGCATTACTTCTACATTGCTCCTTTGCTCCTGCCATTTCTAAAGGACCGGCCGCTGGTATTGCGCCGCTACCCGAACGGAATCGAAGGCCAGGCCTTTTTTCAAAAGGACGCAGGCAAGGACGCCCCCAACTGGATCAAGACGGTCGCCATCGAGTCCGAAAGCAAATCGAAGGCGATCCGGTATTTCGTGGCCAACGATCGTGCCAGCCTTCTCTACTTGACGAATCTTGGATGCATCGATCAAAACCCGTGGTCAGCGCGCGCCGACGATCTCGATCATCCCGACTACATGTTCTTCGATTTGGATCCCACCGAAGGCACGCCCTTCGCCTCGGTTATTAAACTCGGAAAACTCCTGGCTTCGAAGCTGCAAGAAATCGGAATGAAAGTATTTCTAAAAACTTCGGGCGCCACCGGATTGCACATTTTTATTCCCATCGAACGGATTTACACCTACGAGCAGGCGAGGCAGTTCGTACAGACCATTGCTTCGCTCGTTGGGCAAGATCACCCCGAACTGATCACTTCGGATAGAACCGTGCGAAATCGCCCCAAGGGAAGCATCTATATCGACGCGCATCAAAATTCTTCAGGGCAATCCCTCGCCTCCGTTTATTCCGTCCGCGCCTTTCCGCGCGCGCCGGTGTCAACGCCCATAACTTTTGACGAACTGACAGCCAAACTTTCTCCTGAGAAATGGAACTTATCCTCCATACGCGGCCGAATCGACAAAGTGGGAGATCTTTGGGCCGATTTTTGGAAGCATAGGCAGAGACTGGAACCCGCCGTTCGCCGTCTTGAAGGAACTCTGAAAAGAGGTCAAACTTAAGATGTCGTTCGCGCTTGAAGCCGACTGTAAAGCCCGTTAATTAGTCTCTTCGTTCCATCGTGTACGCGCAGGACCCGGGAGGGATTTATGAAAAAGTTCGCAATAGGTCTGGGATTAGTATTGCTGCTGAGCTTTATTTCTTTCCGGGCGACCGGACAACAGCAGAACAACACACCGATGTCCTTCACCGGCGAAATCATGGACGACCAGTGTGCGGCGGAGGGAACTCATAACTCCATGATGCAGAAAGAAGGTTACAAGACCGCAAAAGATTGCACCCTCGGCTGCGCCAAGGGCAAAGTCCAGCTTGTTCTCTATGGCTCCGGAGACAAGAAGATCTATCAACTTGACGACCAAGAGAAGCCGGCGGAGTTCGCCGGTCAGAAAGTTACGATAATTGGTACCTACGACGGAGCGACGAAAACGATCCACGTCCAAACCATACAGGCAGTTCCGTAAGAGAGGCTCGTAATGCTAGAAAAGGTCTCGTACCATCTTCCGCAAAACAAGAACAGCCCCCACAGCGATTGCGCCAATTAGCAGCGCGAATGGCAATGAATCTGCCGTTTGATTTCTAACCAAGCTTGCGGCAGCCGTAGTGGCGGCCCTTGTGCTTAATGCACCGCCCAACCCTATAAGAACTCCTAGCGCGTTCGTAAGTAGATGTCGTTTCAAGGTCCCCTCTCAGCTTTGTCGCATACCCATAGAAACACAGATCGTCGCCGGGAGGCATACCCTCAACACTGGAAATCGGGGTGGGGTCTTCTGTCATCGCACTAAAGCACTTACCGTAGTTTTCCCCCCTAAATCGTCAATTTGCCCAGGCCAGGTCCTCATCCAGGTACTCAAGACGGACCGGACTCCCGCCGAACAGATACAGGAATACCGGGCTGACGTTACAGGATGACGCCGATAGACCCGGCTCCCGGAGTCGACTATTTTGGCCACGTACAAATGACTAGCACCAGCAGCTAGGAAAAGCTCCCGGCCACATTGGCGAAGAGGTGGATTCCGTGAATACCGAACAGAGGATGTCCAAGACCATGCAGCCTTTACCAATCGTCCCGGAGGCCGATCCTCCAAACAATCTCGACGAGTTGGAACTGGTGAAACGCGCCCAAGCTGGAGATGACGCTGCTTTTGCCAGCTTAATCCAGCCCTACATTCGGAAGGCCTATCACGTTGCCTTGAAGATCACTCGCAACCGGGAAGACGCCGAGGACGCATCGCAACAAAGCTTGTTAAATGCCTATGCTCACATCCACCAATTCCGCGGGCAGTCCCGCTTTTCCAGTTGGCTAACGCGCATCGCCATGAACGAAGCCCTCATAAAAGTTCGTAAGCGCCGCTCGGAGGATCACTACCTGTCTTACGAGAACAACACCGGCCAGGAACTGAATGTAGTCGAAACCTTGAGCGCCGGAGACGCTTCTCACCCCGAAATCTTGTATTCGAAGCGCGAAAATAATCGCGCTCTTCATCAAGCCATCGAGAGCCTCGGAAACACATCCCGAGTCGTGGTTCGCCTTCTGGGACTGCAAGAATGGCAAGCAAAAGAAGCCGCCGCAACTTTGAAACTTTCTCAGTCGGCGGTGAAGACAAGGTTCTCGCGCGCTCGCCAGCAATTGCGCGAGTGCCTGGCCGAACGCATGTAAACGCCCGAAGTCCTGTGAGGAGGTGAATTACAGCCCCACCGATTCCTCTCATTCTCCGATTGCGCCACTCCGCAGTTTCACGCTTGACTGTATCGCTTTTCCAGAATTAAATGCCAAATGCAACCTTCATGTGACTACAGCATGTTGAGTTTTAATGGGCTTCCTGGCCCCATTCAAATGCCTTGATGTTGGAGAAAGCATGAAAATGCTCCGTATTTTAGTCGCAGACGATCACGATCTCATGCGGCGTGGAATCAAAGCTTTACTTCAATCGCATTCCGGTTGGGAAGTTTGTGGCGAAGCCCACACTGGCCGTGAGGCCGTTGCGAAAGCGGAAGAGCTGAAGCCGGATATCGTTATCCTGGACATCAGCATGCCCGATCTGAACGGCGTGGATGCTGCAAAAAGAATTCGAAAAAGCTCGCCGGATACCGAAGTCCTCATTCTGTCCGTACACTACTCCGACCAGCTAATCCGCGACATTCTGGAGGCTGGAGTCCGCGGTTACATCGTAAAGTCGGACTCCGATCGCGATCTGATTATCGCTGTCGAAACTCTCGCTAATCACAAACCTTTTTTCACCCCTCGCGCCACCGAAGTGATGCTTACAAATTTTAACGAAGGAAAAACTCGCGCCGAACCTCCTGAGACCATGCGCGACCGCTTAACATCTCGGGAACGCGAAATCGTTCAATTGTTGGCCGAAGGCAAGAGCAGCAAAGAGGTCGCATCTTCTTTGAACATCAGCGTGAAAACCGCTGAGACGCATCGCGCCAACATCATGCGCAAGCTGCAGCTTCACACCGTCAGTGAGCTGGTGCGCTACGCCGTCCGCAATCAGATCATTGAACCGTAGCCCAACAGAAATACCGCGACGCTCGCGAGCATTACTCCGTAGGCGCCTGCTCACTCAGTCTTGCTATTAGCGCCGTTCCCCTTCGCTCTTAAGTTGCTTCTGCGCCATTGTGTTGCTCCGCACTGCCCTCTACAGGATGTTCCCAATGCGCCTAACGAGTTGCCTGTATTGATGATAGAGCGCGTCTGACGGATTATTGCCTCGGTTAAATACTTTTACTCCGTCGCGAACGAGCAAGTCGCGAAGCACGGTGAAAGGCATGAAAAAATGATTCCCTCGGTCCCCAGTCGAAGAAATGCAGCCCCGAGGCAGCTCGGCACCTCCGACCTGCATAAGCCCCAAGCCACTGTTTTAGTGGCCACCAACGACCCGGAAATTCGCGAGAGTATGGCCGGTCTTCTCCAATTGTTCCCACTAAAGACTCTCTGGGCCAACGGGATGCAAGATGTGAAGTCGGTCCTGGCTCGCGAAAGCGTTACCGCCTGCTTGTGCGGCTTCTGGCTCGTGGACGGAACGTATCGAGATGTCGTCAGACACCTGAAGTTACAGCGCGCCCAAATTCCGGCAATAATTGTTTGCGCTCCGACCTGTCCGCATGAATATAGAGATTACCTAGCAGCATTGAATATCAGAGCTTTCGATTTTATCTGTCACCCCTACCGAAAAACCGACATAGAAAGGATTCTGCGCTCCGCGATAGAGGTTCACGACGGATCGGAGCGTTCTACGCTGCCTCCAGATGCTCCTGCCATTCCGATACCGAGTGATTCCGGTTTGCGCCGAGCGAGCTAATGCACCGGGGATTTAATCCTTCGCGAAACGGGTCGATTTCAACGCGACCGAGACTGCCTTCACACCTACGTGTGTCGGCCCAAGCCGGCCTCTCCGTGCGGAATGGCAAGCTCTTCGCGAGCTTCCTGGATCTAATCGTTTTGCTCAACGCCGTAATTGTCCTTTTCTGGCACATGTCCCGCCCGAACAGTTGATATACATGAAGTCTGGGCGCCCCAAAACCGATAGCTTACTGTGTGACTTTCACGCGCATCGCCCGCTTGACGCACGTGCCAACAGCGCTTTCAAGTACTCGGACCCATCATTTAGGTTGTATTGTAGGTAGTTGCACATAACTCGCAGCCGTCGAGTTATCGCGACCAGGTCTAAGGAAAAAATGGCCACGGCCACTCAACCCCAGATATTTGTCGAAATTCACGAGCCGATTCGCGCGGAACTGTTCAGCATCGAGCGCCTGGAACAGCATGCGGAGAGCCTTGCCGCCGCTCAGACCGTCACTACCGATTCAGACGACGGTCGCCCGCTTATCCCACGCGTCACCGAAAACGGCCGCGTGCTTCTGGAATACTACCTCGACACCGCCAAGGCTATTCAGGAGGAACACGCGATCACGCCCGCGGCGGAGTGGTTAGTCGATAACTTTTACATCGTAGAGGAACAGCTTCGCGAAATTCGCGACGATTTGCCGGCTGGATATTACAAAAAACTGCCCAAATTGGCTTCCGGCCATTTGCAAGGTTATCCGCGCGTGTTTGGCGTGGCCTGGGCATTCGTGGCCCACACGGATAGCCGCTTCGAACCGGAAGTACTCGGCAGCTTCGTTACTGCCTACCAGCGCGTGCAGCCGTTAACCATCGGCGAACTCTGGGCCGTTGCCATCACCCTAAGAGTCGTGCTGGTCGAGAATCTACGCAGGATCGCGGAGCGTCTCCTGCTCAGCCGGCGCGGTCGCGAAGAGGCCGACTTGCTCGCTGATAGTCTCCTCGGCACCGGCGGGCAAGCTATGGTTTCCCCAGCCAGCGTGCTCCGGGAATTTGAGAAAAAACCTCTCGAAAGGGCTTTTGCCGTTCAGCTCGTGCAACGTTTGCGCGACTTGGATCCGAAAGTTGGCCCCGTTCTCGTATGGCTGGACGAACGCTTGGCTGCCCAGGGCACCACCGCGGATGAAATTGTCCGAGCGGAGCACCAGCAGCAAGCGGCCATGACTGTCACCGTGCGCAACATCATCACCAGCATGCGCCTGATGTCGGAGTTCGACTGGCAGGTGTTCTTCGAAAGCGTCAGCCTGGTGGACAAGATTTTGCGCGACGGAAGTAATTTTGCGGACATGGATTTCACCACGCGCGATTATTACCGCCATGCGGTCGAAGATCTCTCCCGTGGATCCAAGCACAGTGAAATCGAGGTCGCCGAACGCGCCGTGCATCGTGCGAAAAAGGCCCGAGCGGAGCGGACCGACGGTCAGCCGCTGGACGATCGGCGCTCCGACCCCGGCTATTACCTGATTTCGCATGGACGTTGGGCCTTTGAGCGCGAATTGGATTTTCATGTCCCCTTGAGACGCTGGACACTCCGCCTGTACGTTCGCGCTGCGGTTCCCGGCTTCTTGGGAACGATCGCAGTCCTCACCGCCGTCATTCTCGCGTTCCCGTTGCTTCGCGCAAGAGAAATGGGATTGCCCGCCGGCTATCTAGTATTGCTCGGTCTGCTTGCGGCAATTCCTGCGTCGGATTTGGCCCTCGCACTGATCAATCGCGCCGTCACCGATTTGCTCGGGCCGCGCACGCTGGCCCGCTTTGAGTTGAAGGAAGGAGTGCCCGCGGAGTTGCGCACCTTCGTCGCAGTTCCTACCTTGCTCATTTCTGAGGATGGAATCAAAGAACAGGCCGAGCGCCTGGAAGTCCATTACTTGGCCAACCCCGATGGCGACTTGCGTTTTGCACTGCTCTCCGACTGGGTTGACGCCGCCACTGAAAGTTTACCGAGCGATGAAGACCTCTTGGCCACCGCTGTCGAGAGCATCGCAAACTTAAACGCACGCCACGGTCCGCCGCCCGGCGGCGGCGATCGTTTCTTCCTGTTCCATCGCAAGCGCATGTGGAATGAACGTGAGCAAAAATGGATGGGATGGGAGCGCAAGCGCGGAAAATTGCACGAATTCAATCAACTTCTTCGCGGTTCTACCGCCACCACCTTTCTTTCTATCGAAGGCCGTCCGCCACAATCGGTTCCGGGCGTGCGTTACGTTATTACGCTGGACGCCGACACCAGACTGCCTCGCGGCACCGCCGCCCGGCTTGTCGGCACCATGGCCCATCCCTTAAATCGGCCGAGATTCTCGGCCGACTTGGGCCGCGTTGTGGACGGCTACTCAATCCTGCAGCCCAGAATCACGCCTTCCTTGCCGGCCGAGCGGGACAGATCGCTTTACCAGGAAATCTTTTCAGGCCCCAGCGGAATTGATCCGTACGCCTCCGCTGTCTCTGATGTTTACCAGGATCTCTTCCGCGAAGGCTCCTACACCGGCAAGGGAATTTACGACATCGACGCATATGAGATGGCTCTGGCCGGCAAGGTGAAGGAAAACACTCTGCTGAGCCACGATCTGCTCGAGGGTATCTTCGCTCGCGCCGCGTTGGCCACGGACATTGAGCTGTTCGACGATTTCCCTTCGCACTATGAGGCCGCTGCCGCACGCCAGCACCGCTGGGCGCGCGGAGACTGGCAACTTCTCCCCTGGATCTTCGGACGCGGCGGCTTATCAAAAGAGGAACGCAAGAAGATAAAAATCCCGGCTATCAGCCGCTGGAAAATGCTCGACAATTTGCGCCGAACCCTTTCCGCACCCTGCATGTTTCTCACGCTGGTTGTTGGGTGGCTGGTACCGGCAATTTCTCCGTGGCTGTGGACCAGATTTATCCTCGCGACCCTTGCCATCCCTTCACTGATTCCTTTTCTGGTGGGTTTGAACCCGCATCTCGGCGGAATCTCCAAGCGCAGCCACATTCGCGGCCTCGTTTCGGATCTTACTCTCGGTCTATATCAGATCGGTTTGACCGTCACTCTGTTGGCCTACCAAGCGTGGCTGATGTCCGATGCGATTTTGCGCACCCTCGTCAGGATCTTTATTTCGCGAAGAAATTTGCTGCAGTGGGTCACCGCGGCCCAGGCAAACTCTGCTGTCGACTTGAATATTTTCGGTATGTACAAACGCATGAGCGCCAGCGTCTTCTTCGCTCTTGCTGTCCTGCTCGCGGTGCTGCTTGGGAGGCCCCATTCGTTATTTGCCGCCGCCCCCTTTGTTGCTCTGTGGATTGCCGCCCCGGCCGTTGCGCGTTGGATCAGCCTTCCGCCGCATCAACCGGACGTAGAGGCTTTCTCCCCGTCCGATACCGCCGCTCTCCGGCTCATGTCGCGCCGCACTTGGCGCTTCTTTGAGACTTTTGTTACTCCCGTGGACAACTTCCTTCCTCCGGATAATTTTCAAGAAATTCCGAAGCCCATCGTCGCTCACCGAACCTCGCCGACGAATATCGGACTGTATTTGCTTTCTACCCTCGCGGCCCGCGATTTTGGTTGGATTGGAATTCAGGCTGCAACCGAACGCCTGGAAAACACTTTCCGCGCCATGAACAGGTTGGAACAATTTCGAGGTCATTTTTATAACTGGTATGACACGCGGGATTTTCATCCTCTGGACCCCAAGTACGTCTCCTCCGTCGATAGCGGGAATATTGCCGGACATTTTTTGGTGCTCGCGAACGGCTGCAGGGAGCTGATTCAAAAATCATCCATGGAAGCCTGCCGATTGGCCGGAGTCGAGGACGCGCTCTCGCTATTGCGCGAAGCCGTCGTTGGAATCTCAGATACCCGGCGCACGCACAGCGTCACGCGCAAGCAGCTCACCAACGCGATAGACGCTGTTGCCGCGATGTGTGATTCCGTGCCGGCGGATGCCGCAGATTGGGCCGTGCGCTTTGTCGAATTAAGAGAGCGAGTCCAAACCGTTGCGGATATTGCGCAAACACTGGAGCAAGAGCTTGGAGATACTTCCAATTCAGAATTTCGATATTGGGCCGAAGCCGCCAGAATCAGCGTGGAATCCCATATTCAAGATGCAAAAATCCTGCTGCCCTGGCTCCGTCTCGATCCCAAAGAAGTCGTGGCCATGGCTGAAAATCCTTCCGGTCCATCCCCCGAATGGCTCGCAATTGAACCTTTCTTCCGCACTCTCCCGACTTTAGCCGATGCTCCGGAACGATGTGAAGCTGCCGTCCGGGAACTTACCGTCCTTGCCGCGAGCCTAGCCCACGATCCTGTAGCGAACAAGGATGTGCTCGCACGGGTGGCTGCACTCACACAAGCGATGCAGGATGCCAGCTCCGATGCCGGATCGCTGGTCCGGCGGCTCACTGGAATCGCGCAAACGGCCGCAAAATTATTTGAGTCCATGGATTTCAGTTTCTTATTCGACCACTCGCGCAAGCTTTTTTCCATCGGGTACCGCGGCACGGACGGGTGCTTGGACCCAAGCTGCTACGATTTGCTCGCGTCGGAAGCACGCCTTACAAGTTTTATTGCAATAGCTAAAGGAGACGTCCCGTCCTCCCACTGGTTTCGCCTCGGACGCTCCCTCACGCCCGTCGGACGAGGTTCCGCATTAATTTCCTGGTCTGGATCGATGTTCGAATATCTGATGCCTGACCTGGTGATGCGCTCGCCCTCCGATAGCCTGTTGTCCCAAACCTATGAACAGATAGTCCTAAGGCAAATTGAGTATGGGGCGGAGCGCGGCGTGCCTTGGGGGATTTCGGAGTCTGCTTACAACGCCAGGGATATAGATTTCACCTATCAGTATTCCAGCTTTGGTGTTCCCGGCCTCGGCCTTAAACGCGGGTTGAGCGAGGATCTGGTGATCGCGCCATACGCTACGGCGCTGGCTGCGATGATTCGCCCCGCCCTCGCTGTAAAGAATTTTGAGCGCCTCATTCAGGCCGGCGGCAAGGGAACTTTTGGATTCTATGAAGCTCTCGACTACTCCGGCTCCCGATTGCCGGAAGGAAAGAATGTTGCCGTGATACGCGCCTACATGGCGCATCACCAGGGCATGACGTTGTTATCCTCCGCGAACGTCGTGAATCATGGCGCCATGCAAACACGCTTCCACGCCGAACCCATCGTGCGTGCCACCGAACTTCTTTTGCAGGAGCGCACTCCTCGCGATGTGCTGGTTGCGCGTCCTCGCGCCGAAGAAGTCTCCGCCGCGGCCAAAGTGCGCGAATTCACCCCTCCGGTGGTTCGCCGCTTCACCACTCCCCACGACGCAACTCCGCGGACTCAACTCCTTTCCAACGGCCGCTACGGCGTCATGCTGACGGCCGCGGGCTCGGGCTATAGCCGCTGGCGCGATATTGCTGTCACTCGATGGCGTGAGGACCTCACCCGCGATTGCTGGGGCAGCTATATTTTCCTGCGCGACGATCAAACTGGGAATGTCTGGTCCGCCGGCTATCAGCCCAGCGGCGTCGAACCGGATAGTTACGAAGCCGCCTTTTACGAAGATCATGCCGAAATTGTTCGCCGCGACCGCTCCCTTACCACCGCTCTCGAAGTGGTTGTTTCGTCTGAAGACGATGCCGAAGTTCGTCGCGTCACCATTACCAATTTGGGTGTTCGTGCGCGGGACGTGCAGGTGACTTCCTATGCGGAACTCTCGCTTACTTCGCAGGCAGCCGATGTGGCGCAACCTGCTTTCTCCAATCTGTTTGTTGAAACGGAATTCGTGCCCGACCTGGGTGCCATACTCGCCACCAGACGCAAGCGTTCGCCCGAAGATACCGCCGTTTGGGCCGCGCATGTTCTGGTTGTGGACGGCGCCACCGTAGGCGATTTGCAGTTCGAGACCGATCGCGCGAAATTCGTGGGGCGCGCTCGTAGCTTGCGCAACCCGGTATCAATCGTTGATGGCCGACCGCTTTCGAATTCTGTCGGTTCCGTACTCGATCCGATCATTAGCCTGCGGCGTACCGTCCATATCCCATCGGGCACCACCGTTCATCTGATTTTTTCCACCATCGTCGCTTCTACGCGCGAAGAAGTCCTGGAACTGGCCGATAAGTATCGCGATGCTCGAACCTTCGAACGCACTCTGACCCTCGCCTGGACGCAAGCCCAGGTCCAGCTTCACCATTTGAGCATCGGCCCCGACGAGGCTCACCTATTCCAGAGGCTGGCGAATGCTGTCCTTTATTCGGATTCCTCTCTCCGGCCCTCGCCTGACGTGTTGAGTGCAACCTCTCTGGATATAACCACCCTTTGGGCTCAGGGAATTTCAGGTGATCTGCCCATCATACTTGCTCGCATTGATGACCCCGACGACGTCGAGATCATTCGCCAGTTGTTGCGCGCCCACGAATACTGGCGCATGAAACAGTTATCCGCGGATGTCGTGATCATTAATGAGAAAGCTCCGTCCTACGTGCAGGAACTGCAAACCTCATTGGAAGCGCTCGTTCGTGGCAGCCAGCTTCGGCTTTCTCCGGATACCACCGGAGTGAGTGGAAAAATCTTCCTCTTGCGTGGAGACGTAGTCTCGCCGCAAACGCGCGCACAGCTTCAAGCCGTCGCCAGAGCCGTTCTTTTGAGCCGCCGCGGCACGTTGGCGGAGCAGATCTCCAGATCGCAGTACAGAGAACCTGCGCCTCCGCCCCTGGCTCGTCAAACTCGCGCCTCGAAACGTCAGGATGTCCAATTGCCGCAGCCCGCTCTCCAGTTCTTCAATGGCCTCGGCGGCTTTGCTGAAAACGGCCGCGAATATGTGACTCTGCTCAACGAGGGCTTGCGAACACCTGAGCCTTGGGCCAACGTGATCGCCAACCCGTCTTTTGGCTTTTTAGTTTCCGAGTCCGGCTCCGGTTTCACTTGGTCCGTCAACAGCCACGAAAACCAACTGACGCCCTGGTCGGACGATCACGTCTTCGACACACCCGGTGAAGCCATCTATATCCGCGACGAAAGCACCGGAGAAGTCTGGTCTCCCACCGCGATTCCCATTCGCGACGAAGCAGCCAGCTATCTTTGCCGTCACGGCCAAGGCTACAGCCGCTTTCAACACGGTTCGCACGGCATCAGCCTCGATTTGATCCAGTTCGTACCGCTTGAGGATCCGATAAAAATTTCACGCCTCACTCTGCAGAATGATTCGGGACGTACCCGCCGGCTTTCCGTCACTGCGTACGCCGAATGGGTGCTGGGAAGTTCCCGCAGCGCAACGGCGCCTTACATCATCACCGAAATCGACTCTCCGTCCGGCGCGCTTTTTGCCCGCAGCGCCTGGAATGGAGATTTTGCCGGCCGTATCGCTTTTGCGGACATGTCCGGACGGCAGACTTCTTACACCGCGGACCGCACCGAATTTCTCGGCAGGAATGGAGCGCCGGACCGGCCGGCGGCCTTGGAGAGCGATGGCCCGCTCGGCCGCAAAGTCGGTGCTGCTCTCGACCCCTGCGCAGCCTTGCAAACAGTGTTTGAGTTGCGACCCGGTGCTCGTATGGACGTCGTTTTTTTTCTGGGCGAAACGGAAAACAGGGAGATCGCGCGCAAATTGCTTGCTCGCTATCGAGCCGCCGACTTGAACCAAGTACTTCGTGAAGTGAATCGCCAATGGGACGACATTTTGGGCTCCGTCCAAGTCGTCACCCCCGATCAAAGCATGGACGTGATGTTGAATCGTTGGCTCCTCTATCAGACCCTTTCCTGTCGCGTATGGGCGCGCGCCGCCTTCTATCAGTTGAGCGGAGCGTATGGGTTCCGCGATCAGTTGCAAGATGTCATGGCCCTCGTCGTGTCCAAGAGATCCGAGACGCGAGAGCAATTGCTGCGTGCAGCCGCTCGCCAGTTCGTCGAGGGTGACGTCCAGCATTGGTGGCATCCGCCCTCCGGGCGTGGCATACGCACGCGCATGTCCGACGATCTTCTCTGGTTGCCCTACGCCGTGATTCATTTCATCGAGGCCACCGGCGACATGACCATTCTGGAAGAACAAGTACCCTTTATAGAAGGCGATGTTCTGGCCGAAGGTCAGCTGGAAGCATATTTCCAGCCGCGAGTTTCAGAGACTCGCGCGACCATCTTCGAACATTGCGCCCGCGCTCTGGATCGCAGCTTGTCCGTGGGCGTCCACGGTCTTCCGCTCATGGGCACCGGCGATTGGAACGACGGCATGAACCGTGTCGGTTATTTGGGAAAGGGAGAGAGCGTCTGGTTAGGCTGGTTCCTGCATACCGTTCTCTGGGAGTTTGCGAAAGTGGCGGACGCGCGCGGCGAACGCGAGCGCGCGGAGAAGTGGCGCATTCACGTAAGCCTGTTGAAGGCTGCGCTCGAACGCGACGGCTGGGACGGCGAATGGTATCGCCGGGCTTACTTCGACGACGGCACCCCGCTCGGTTCCGCGCAGAATGAAGAGTGCCGCATCGACTCCATCGCGCAATCCTGGGCAATCATTAGCGGCGCTGCGGAGCCGGGACGCGGGACCCGAGCCATGGCTGCGGTTGATAAACAACTCGTTCGATCCGCGGACGGGCTAATCTTGCTGTTGACTCCGCCGTTCGATAAAACTCCTCACGACCCGGGTTACATCAAAGGCTATGTTCCCGGAATTCGCGAAAACGGCGGGCAATATACGCACGCCGCCACTTGGGTTGCGATTGCTTTTGCCGCGCTGGGTGACGGAGACAAGGCCAGCGAACTTTTTCGCTTCATGAACCCGATCAACCGGACCAGTTCGCGAGCCAACATGCAGCGGTACAAAGTGGAGCCCTACGTGGTAGCGGGAGATATCTACGCCGAGGCTCCGCATGTCGGGCGAGGCGGATGGACCTGGTATTCCGGTTCGGCAGGATGGCTGTACCGTACTGGGTTGGAGTGGATACTCGGCTTTCGCTTGCGTGGCATGATTCTTAGCATCGATCCGTGCATTCCTCGGAATTGGCCGGGCTACTCCATCGACTTCCGCTACCACTCGGCGATCTACAAGATCAAGGTGGAGAACCCGTCGAATGTCGCGCGCGGCGTGGCTCTTACCGAACTGGACGGCAAGATCTTGCCCGGCTCGGCAAGCATTCCCCTCGACGACGACGGAGCGGTCCACAACATCCGCATCGTGCTGGGCTAGATCTTCTTCAAGCCTCTAATGAGAAATGCAGATCAGTAAAGTTCGATAAGCACCAGCGCGTTAGGTGACAGCCGCAGCGCGATCCGGCCATTCTGGATGGAACGTGATTCCGGGGCCGTCAATTGAGCCGCTTGCCGCAGTGACCGAATTTGCGCTTCGGTGGGATCCGTTGGGCTGCCCATCGCCGCATATGCTTTCAGCAGCGAGCCGTGGTCTGCGTCCAGCCGGTACACGAAAGCTTCACTCTCCCCCGCCAACGAATTCAATTGCAGCACGATATCCTTCGATTCGCCGGTGCTTCCTGGCGCAGACAAATTCCAGACTGCCAGCACTACCCTTCCGTCCGCGCGCCGCGTTGCAAGCACGTCATCGCCGTCCACGGGAATTCTTGTGTCGCCCAGACGATGGAGCAGCTTAAAAGCGTTGAATGCCGGCTTCGGCAGATCGTCCTCCGCGATCAGTCCGTAGCCGCCATAGAACGGACGCTTCACCACGCCTTGTTCTTCGAACACGTCGGAAAATGTCCAGTAGCTCATCATGTCCACCAGGCCGTCGCACTGGCGGATGGTGTCGGCGATCCACGGCCCCATGTAAATGGAATCGGTCACGTCCGGTTCGTTCTTGTAGCTGGCGTTGTATTCGCTCCAAATCAGCGGCAGATGGGGACGAACCGACGCGTTGATTTGATCGTGAACCTTGCGAACCGCGCGGCACACCATTTGCGTTCGTGGAATTTGCTCCTGCGTGCCGAAAACATCCGAAGCCGAATCGTTGCCATAGACGTGCGTGGAAACGAAATCCACCGGCACGTTTTCCTGCGCGGCGTGCTGGATGAAGCGATCCACCCAGGCAGCCTGCGCCGTCGCCGGTCCTCCCACTCTCAGCCGCGGGCTGACGCGTTTTAGTTCCCGCGCGGCCGCGTCGTAAAGCTGGTAGTAAGTTTGTTCCTTGGGAACGCCGGCCCAAAAATCGATGTTGGGTTCGTTCCATACCTCGAAATACCATTGCGAAACTTCGTCGATGCCATAGCGGTCGACAAGATGCTGTGCAAACCGGCCCACCAGTTCGCCCCACTTGGCGTAATCCTTGGGCGGTGAAACGATGGGCTTGTACCAGAAGGCCTGAATGTCGTTTTCCGCCGCGAGCTTCTTGGGCATGAAGCTCAGCTCGACGAAAGGCCGCACCCCGGCTTTCAGCAAACCGTCGTAAATCTGATCGACGTACGAAAAATTGTAAATTGGTTTTCCCGCGGCGTCTTCGTCGTACGCTCCCACTTCGTCGTGAAAAATCGCGTGTAAGCGGACGTACTTGAAATCCGTCGCCGCTTTCACTTCCCGCAAATCGTTTCGGTAACTTTCCCGCAGCGACAGGATGGCGCGGCCGGAGCCGAACATTTGCTCCCAAAAATGCGGAAATGGCTGTCCCTTGGCCCGCACGTCCACCTGAATCGTTTCGGCTGGCCTGGACTCCTGCGAACCCGTATTCTGCGCGGACGCGCACATCGAAGCAGCACCCAGGAGACATAAGAAAAGGAGTGCCTTCCTCATTCGGTGGAACCTCGCGCAAAGTTTAACAGTGGCTAGTGGTGAGTGGCTAGTGGCTAGAGGACGCGATCCGTGTGCCGCGACCCGCGTTCCGCGCACGCACTCCGGAGAGAACTTCGGCCAATTCGATGTGAGCTTATGTGCAGTTCTGGCTCCGGTTAGAAATGAGGTGACCGTTTGTTTTGAGTGAGTTACATCGATTTCTGTTTTTGAGCCAGAACCGGTTAGAAACGCGCAGAACTCGCGAGAACTGCCTGGACTTTTGAGGGAGCAAAACTGAAAATTTTGGCTATTTGAGCAAGTCGCCGCTGTTTGTTTTCTTTGAGTTACGAGGCATTCTACTTCGCGAATTTGGCGATTTAATTTGGCGCAATTCGCGCAGTGCCGGGAGCCCGCTATACAGGCCGCGGGCAACAACACCGCTTTCCTTCCACAAACCGTCGGCACAATAGCCTCCTAATAATAGAGCTCCACCAATCGGCTGCCGTGCCGACCACTCCTTTGGCCAGCGTCCTTCCGGGCGCAACTTCGCTCTGGCGCTTCTTACTGTGCGAAGCGCTTATATTGTTATTATGTTGGGGAAGTACCTTTATATCATACTTATAGGACGGTGTCAAGGGGTTGTGCGTGTGGGCATAACTCTGCTGCGATGCCGTGCTCCCGGCTCCGATTATTGTGGCGAGGGGCCGACGTCGCGGAGGAGGATGACGTCGGGTTCGGTATGACTGCGGAGGACGCCGAGGGTTTGCACGGATGAGGCTTTGAGTTACTTTATTGAAAGCAATACCGCTTGGAGAGCCCATGAATCAATGGAGTTACGGGAGCGTGCTTCTCTTCGTTTTCTTTTTGTGCATCAGCATTGCGACCAGCGCGCAATCTTCCAAGCAGAATGCGCCTTCTACTCTGGTCGACGAGCTGCAGTTGCCATTCCTCACGAACGGAGTGACCACGACACAAGACGGCCGTCTGTTTCTCAACGAAATTCACCTTGACGGCAGCGCAGGTCCTCGCGTGTTGGAATGGCGGCAAGGGCGAGCAATTCCTTTCCCCAACCAGGAATGGAACGAAACGGCATCGGCAATCAACGCCGCGTCGCATCTCGTTCTTGTAAATTCTCTGCGCATAGGACCGGACGGCGACCTTTGGCTGGTTGACTCCGGCGCTCCGGGCTTCGGCGCGGCGAAGATCCCGCATGGACCAAAGCTTGTCGACGTCGAGCTTCACAGTAACAGTGTGCGGCGCGTCTATGGTCTGGACTCTGTTACCCGTACCAATAGTTTCGTTGACGACGTGCGTTTCAACGGACGCACGGCATATCTCAGCGACGCCGGGGCGGGAGCACTAATTGTGTTGGACCTCGACAGTGGTGGGGCGCGACGTGTCCTGGAGGGCCATCCGTCGGTTGAGGCTACGAAGCCTGCCACGGGAGAGGGCCAAGTGCTGTACGGTCCGGACGGAAAGCCAGTCTTCATCCAAGTCGATCAGCTCGAAGTCTCAGGCGATGGCCGCTGGCTTTTTTTTCAACCTGCCTCTGGGCCCTTTTCGAAGATAGAGACGAAGTGGTTGAAGCCTGACGTTCCTGAATCCGTCATCGAGCAACATGTGGAGCATTTTGCCGACACTCCTTCGACGGGGGGAACCGCGATCGACGCCGCGGGCAACATCTACGTCAGCGACGTTGATCGGCTGAGGGTACTGAAAGTTTCTCGGACTGGCGAGACCTCGATTGTGATTGAAGACCCCAGGCTGATCTGGGTGGACGCCATGTGGATCGACAATGACGGGTTTCTATGGATGCCGGCGGCCCAAGTGAACAGGCTGGCCATCTTTCATAATGGGAAATCGCTCGTCGAGTTTCCCGCTCACGTCTTCAAACTGTACATTGGCGCCCAACCGGTGCGATGACAAGAGAACGTTTCCTAGTGCGATATCGGAGGAAACGCGGCGGGAGGAGCACCAACCACATGCCTGATAGCGCGCCAAAGGACAATTCCGGTGGTCATGGCGGCCCAGGGCTGGTTTCGCGTAAAAGGACTACGTCGGATTCGGAGTGGTAGCGAAGGATGCCGAGGGTTTTGCCATCGGGCGAATATTCATACCAGGAAAAATCATCGGCGCTGAAATTCGTGATGAGGTGTCCGCCACCCCCTGGCCCAGCGGCGTCAATCGGCTGCGACCACAAATTCTCGACGCCGTTTTCGCGAATGGCGTACACCACAGCTTTGCTGTCCGGGGAGATCATGGGTGCGGCTGCTATCAGCGGATTGGGATTGAGAAAACGGCGCGTCGGCTGGGGGCTGTCCTCCAGCGAAAGGAGTACGATTTTTTCTTCGCGAGCTTTTCCGGTAGTTGAATCTGGCGGGAACGCTACCAGGTAGACCAGAGTCTTGCCGTCCGGAGATAAGTTTACGGACGGGCTGATCACAACGGTTCCTGGAATCTTGACGCCCGGGATTTCTTCCGATTTTCCACCGTCTATCGAAATGCGGTCGAACGTGTTCGTTTGCCGGTTGAAGTAATAAACCCATTTTCCATCGGGCGAACATTCGGGTCCCCCGTCGTTGCTGCCGTCAGAAAGCTCTTTCAAATTAGTTCCGTCGGAATTTACGCGCCAAATACGACTGCCGACGGTGCCAGAAGGCGAGCGGCGGACAGCGACAAAAACGAGAGGATGCGGCTTATGCGTTCCGGAGAGATTTTTGCCGCAGGTGGTGAGCTGACGACCAGCTTGATTCAAGAAGACAGCGCGATTAGAGCCGTCGGGGGAAATGCGCACTATTTTGCCCAGCTCTTCCAAATAAAGCTGGCCCGCGTCGCTCCAGCCGAACGATTCGATGTTTGTTTCCTGTGCAAGCACAGGGGGCGGAGTGGCCATGCTTCCTGCGCCGGGGAAAAGGTACATGCTCCGATTGGCTTTGCGAAGCACGGAGGCGATGGTCTTGTTGTCGGCCGAGATACTTAGCCCATGATAGTCGTTTGTGTCGTTGGTGATGGGATGGACATTGGCGCCGGGAAGCGAGAGGAAAGCAAGTTGAGAATGTATATCCAGCGAATCGGTTCGTGTGAAGTCAACAAAAGCTCCGGAGGCATCTATCGCGGGAAAGGCCGCGCCGATGCGGATGTCGTTGAACTTGGCCACCAGTTTCATTTCGCCGGAAGCGATGTCGAATTCCTGGACAGCTCCCAACGCATCACCCGACTGGATCGACGAAATGAGAATTTTCTTGCCGTTCGGCATCCATTGAACGGCGCGCGGAAAATTCGGCAGCGATTTAGTGAGAACTATCTTTTCGTCGCTGCCGTCGGGGGCGGCGGTAAGAAGCTCCCACTTGCCCACCACGGGATCGTTGGCGCGCGTGTAGGCGATGCGCTTCCCGTCGGGGGAAAACGCGAGGCCGGAGTCCACGTCGTGCGCGACAATTTTCGGCAACCCACCTAACACTGGCGCACGATAAAAATCGGCCAAATCTCCCGGGCCAGGGGCGACGCAACGGAAATAGAGATAGTTCCCGTCCCGCGAAAACGTGGGTCTGGAGTAGCGCGTGACGTCCGGCGGAATCACTTGTGTGTCACTGTTTGTCTCAACGTGCCACAACCAAAGGCTTTGCTTACCTGCGTCCGACATTACGCTCAAGATATATTTTCCATCGGGCGAGATAGCCGCCTCGATGGACTTTCCATTGTCAGTCAACCTGGTGATGGTGAAATTCTGGAACGGGATCGTTGCGGATTTGCTTCGCGCGATCCAAAAGAGGCCATAGCCTGCGGCCACTACGAGCAATGCGAGCAACACAGCAGTAACGATCAGATTTCTTTTGCGCCCTTCCCGGCTCGCCGCGCTTGCAGATGCGGATGAGCGGCCAGTGCCGGACCGTCCTGAATCCGTGTCGCGCTTGAGACGCTGCAAATCCGACCGCAAATCGGAGGCGTGCTGATAACGCAGCTTTGTATCTTTCTCCAATGCTTTCGCGATCACACGTTCGAGTTCGGCCGGCAAATCGGGAACCACACGCGTGGGAGGCAGTGGTTCGCGCTCGAGAATCGCGGCAAAAATCACACCGGATGTGCTTCCGCTGAATGCTTGCCGACCCGTCGCCATTTCGTAAAGTACCAGTCCGAACGAGAACAGATCCGAGCGGGCGTCCAGGTTTTCTCCGCGTACCTGCTCGGGGGACATGTACGCGACGGTACCCAGCGCGGTGCCTGGACTGGTGAGATTCGGATCCGTGTCCTTGGGACCGCTGCCAGCCGTCACCGTGTCGCCGAGATTCTTTGACATCAGCTTGGCCAAACCAAAATCAAGGACTTTGGCCTGTCCGCGCTCGGTGACAAAGATATTGGCGGGCTTGATGTCGCGATGGATGATGCCTTCGGTGTGCGCGGCGTCGAGAGCATCGGCTACGTCAATGCCGATGCCGAGCAACGTGTCGAGCGTCATGGGCTGTGCGTTGATGCGATGCTTGAGCGTCAAGCCCTTTAGCAATTCCATGGCGATGAAGGGAACGCCCGCGTCTTCGTCAATGTCGTAGATGGTGCAGATGCCGGGATGATTGAGCGCGGAGGCGGCTTGGGCTTCGCGCTGGAATCGGTCGAGCGAGGATTTGTCGGCGAGTGCGTCCTGCGGGAGAAATTTCAGCGCAACCTGGCGTTTGAGCTTGACGTCCTCTGCGCGATAAACCACGCCCATGCCACCACCGCCAAGTTTCTCGATGATGCGGTAGTGCGAGACGGTCTGCCCTACGAGTGAGGAAGGATCGGCCATTTTGCCTGCGACCTGCGCGGTCGCGTCAACCGGCGCACATCTTAGGTTGCAGCCCGAGGCAAAGTCAACGAAGACGGATCGGATCGCGCGGAGTTTCGCGCCGGATTCAATCGTCTGGATGGCCCGTTTTGTTATGGTTTAAAGGTAGCGAGGAGGTTGAGGCTCGAGTTCCTGTGCTGCCTGTTTCGGAACTGAGACTTCACGGGAGCCGAAGCGGGTAGCTAGCGAAGCGCCTACGGAGATGGTCAAACCTACTGCAAAAACGAGAAGACCGAGCAGAGGCACGAGTTCGAGTAGCGATAGAGCCAAAACTCCGCCGATGGCGGCCCAGACTCCGTTTGTTTCCGGAAATACTACGCGGGCCACCCAATATCCCAGGCCGGTAGCGCCTGCGGCGGCGACAGCTAGAAACAGCGCCAGCAAGACGATATCTGAAACAGTCTCCATACGGCCGAGATAGCCCGTCAGCCAATCGAGGCCATAAAATATAAGAAGCAAAAAGATGCCGGCGAAGAACACCGAAGTGGGGCGGCGTTCGATGGCGCGCGCGAAAGTTTCAGCGCGTTTCTCGCGAACAAATAAATAGCCCAAGGCTACGAAGAGCATATTGATAAACGCGAGCGTGAGGCTGCCTAGAACCGTCGGGCGATACTGGCCCGGGATCAGGACATAAGGCATGGATTTCGAATCGCCAACGATTACGGAATTATCTTGGCGGCTGACGTATCCGCCGATGGCGACAGCGTCGCCGAAAATTTTGCTGTTGGAGTGCGATTCGATCCGGCCGCCGAAGGCGACTGCGTCGCCATCCACTCTGCCGTCAACGAAAATGCTGCCGCCGAATGTGACGACGTCGCCGGTGACGTGGCCGCGAACGTGCACGTTACACAGGAAACACTGTACGTCACTCGCGGTTTCGCCGGCTTCGATGGCAATACTCTTCAGCGCCTTTAAGCGATCGTGGTTCGCAGGAATTTGGGTTTGAGCGGGGGTTGTGATGCCGAGCGTCGCAATGAGAAGAAGTAAGACTAGTCCCGGCGACGTCCGCGCGAGATGCAGCGGACGCCGCTGGGAGAACCGCTGAAATGAAGCGGCAGGTTGCAATTGTTATTTCTTAGCGTGGGCGTAATTCTCAGCGACTTGCGCCCAGTTGATGACGTTCCACCAAGCCTCGATATATTCCGGCCGGCGATTTTGATATTTCAAGTAGTAGGCGTGCTCCCAGACGTCCAGTCCGAAGAACGCCTTGCCGCCGTCCATGATCGGATTGTCCTGGTTGGCCGAAGATTCGATTGTCACTTTGCCGTCGCGAATGAGAAGCCAAGCCCAGCCGGAGCCGAAGCGCTTGGTGGCTGCATCGTTAAACTTGGTCTTGAAATCGGCAAAGCTTCCGAAGGAGGACTTGATGGCAGCGGCAAGATCGCCGCCGGGTTCGCCACCGCCGCCCTTCTTCATAATCTTCCAGAACATGGAATGGTTCATGTGGCCGCCGCCGTTATTGCGAACAGCGGTGCGGATGGTTTCGGGTACTTTGTTAATCTGCGCCAACAGTTCTTCGACGGAAAGCTTTTGTAGATCGGCATTTCCTTCGAGGGCTTTGTTGAGATTAGTGACGTATGCGGCGTGGTGCTTGTCGTGATGAATCTCCATCGTTTTTGCATCGATGTAAGGTTCGAGTGCGTCGAAAGCGTAAGGCAATGGCGGCAATGTAAAAGTCATCTGGGGAGCAGCTCCTTGTCCAGTTTGAGTCATTATGTACCTCTCGTATATTCGGTTCCTGCCTCATAATTATACGCGCCTGGCGGGGAACAGGGGTACAGGCAGTCAAGATTTAGATGTTTTGGAGGGGCCGGAGATGCCATCTGTCGAACACGTGGAGAAACACTTTACTGCAACGGCCGCGGTGCGCGACATCGTCATTGGAATGTCGGACGGCTTGACCGTGCCATTCGCGCTGGCGGCGGGCCTGACCGGGGCGATCGCGTCAACCGGCATCGTGGTGACCGCGGGACTTGCGGAAATTGCGGCGGGTTCGATCGCTATGGGCTTGGGCGGCTATCTCGCTGCGCAAACGGACACGGAACACTATGCGTCCGAGCTGGACCGCGAATATCGGGAGACGGTGGAGCTGCCGGAAATTGAAACGGAAGAAGTCGCCAAGGTTTTCCGCGACTACGGGCTTTCGCAGGAACAGATGACGCCCATCGTGAGCGCGATCACTTCGAACCAGAAGAAGTGGGTGGATTTTATGATGCGCTTCGAACTGGGCTTGGAAGCGCCGGATCCCGCTCGGGCCGGCCGCAGCGCTGTAACGATTGCGGCGTCTTATATTGTGGGCGGGCTTGTTCCGCTGGCGCCCTACATACTCCTGAAGAACATCATGGACGCGCTGTGGGTTTCGATCGGAGTCACATTGCTTGCCCTCTTCTTCTTCGGCGCGATTAAAGGGCATTACACCGGAGTGAAGCCGTTACGCGGCGGCTTGCAGACCGTGTTTGTGGGAGGCTTGGCCGCGGCCGCTGCATTTGGCATCGCGCGTCTGATCAGTAAATAAATTAAATTTGCCGCGCTTGCGAATTTTTATTTCTACTGCGGCGGGCTGCCCAAGTTTCCAAAGGGCCACAATCCAAAGAGCTTCAGCACCGTATCGTGGTGCTTGTCCACCAGCATCTGCGCGGTCTTTTCCTGCGGCCACGGGCTGGCCAGGCGCTGCGGGCGATCCGCAATCCAAAACGCGGTTAGGGCCATCACCGTGGCGTCGCGGTCCAGAATGTCGGCCTGGACTTTGTCGAATGTATCCACGGGCGAGTGGTGCGTGTATTTATAATCCGGGGAATCCTGATCGAGATTGATTCCCGGCAGTCCGGCAAGAATGAACGGACCTGTATCGGTGCTGAATTCGACATCGTCATCTACTTTGAGATCGCCGAAAGCCTGCAGTGAAGAGGCGAATTTCTGAACCTCGGGAATCAGATCCGCTCGCCCGCCGAGCTCGAAGCCGACGACCGGTCCCTGCCCGTTATCGAGAATCACGGCTGCGAGGTGATTTCCCATTTCACTTTGATGAGCTTTCACGTAGGCAATGGAACCCAGCAAGCCTTCTTCTTCTCCGGTGAACAACACGAAGCGGATGGTGCGCCGCGGCTTGTGTCCGGATTTCATGATGGCTTCGGCGGCGCCCAGGGTTGCGGTAGCGCCGAAACCGTTGTCAGTTGCGCCAGACGCCAAATCCCAGGAATCGAGATGGCCGCCGACTACGACGATTTGCTCGGGATGTTCCGTGCCGCGAATATCTCCGACGACATTCGCAGATTCGACCGCGCCTTCGGTTGCGCGATTTTGGACGTTGATCTTCAAACGCACCGTTTTTCCGTGTTCCAGGTAGCGTTCAAGCTGCTTTTGATCTTCGGCGGCCATGCTGACAACAGGGATGTCGAAATACGTGTTAAATCCGAGAGCGCCGGTGTGAGTGAGGTGCATTCCTTGCGCGACGCTGCCGCCCTGCCCGCCGATGATGGCAATTGCTCCGGCGTCATGTGCTGCTTTCAGAAAGGTCCCAAACTTCGCGAAGCTCGCCATGCGGTCCTTGGGCGGTTCACCTTGATGAACAATGAGCAAAACCTTTCCGCGCCATTTTGCGGAGTCCTTCATCTCGTCTTCGAGCTGATAGCCGTTCACCGCCAGGAGGTCCCCTTCCGCGCCACCGGCAGGCGTGGAGCCTACCCAGCCCATAGCATCGATCATCAGCCGGCGATGAATCGGAGAGATCAGCTCGGCATCGGCGGAAATCCGCGTCCAGCCGCGCGAAAGCTGCCAGGATTCCGCTTGGACATTTTCCAGTCCGATCGCTTTCATTTTTTCAACGCCCCAGGCTATCGCTTTGGCTGCTTCAGGCGAGCCGGTCACGCGGCCGCCGATATCGTCGCTCAACTCGCGGAGATTCTCGTATGTGTCGCTCTCCATCATTCCGGCGCCTGCGACGTCCGCCAGCGATTTGAGGGTTCCGTCGTCGATTTGGGCGGAATTCGCCGGTGCGGACTGGCCTGCGGCTGAAACCGCGGGTCGCGCTATCGCAAAAACAAGAGCTGCCGCACATGCCAGCGCAAATATTTTTCGTGTCATTTCTGCAAGTCCCCTTTTCGAATGTGGATTGTACCCGAACCTTAGAGAATGACGGGCGAAACTTCCCTCTGTGAAATCGTTAGACGCCTCCCAAACCGGGTTCGCTAGCAACCTTTCCTTGCGCGATTGGCCAGGAACATCCAGCACCGAGTTCTTGATTCGTACTAGCTAATCCTAATGGGCGACTTCAAGTATAATTCCTGCATCTACATAGGGCAGGGGTATCCGGTGCGGATGGCCCCGCGGGCGCTGAACACCAATCGAGCCGTGATACGTCCAATATAGTAACTCGCGGATCGCGGCTTTATGCGCCAGACGAGATAAATAAGACATAGGAGAGACAGCAATGGAAAGCAGAGTGTTGAAAATCCGTCACTGGGTGGCTACTGTCGTGGTCCTCGTGGCGCTTGCGGGAGGCGCGGTGCTTTCGCAAGGCTTCAAGAATTGGACAGGTCATACCGTATTCGGCGCTCCGGGAGCATCGGGAGCTCCCATTGCAATGACGCAGAATGCGCTGCCGGTTAGTTTGGGGAATTTCGCAAATGGTTTTTCCGCGGTTCTAAAGCCGGCGCTCCCTGCCGTCGTAAACATCAGCTCTTCCAAGGTTGTAAAACCGGACCGGAATCAGCAATCTCCGATATTTAACGATCCAATGTTCCGCCAGTTTTTTGGCGATCAATTTGGGCAGGGACAGGGTCATCCGCGGCGGGAGCAGAGTCTAGGCTCGGGAGTCATCGTTACCTCCGACGGAACAATTCTTACCAACAATCACGTGGTCGAAGGTGCCACGGACATACGGGTGGCCCTCAGTGACAAGCGCGAGTTTCAGGCCAAGGTGATTGGAACCGATCCGAAGACGGACATCGCGGTGTTGAAGATTGACGCCACGAATTTGCCGACTCTCGCGGTGGGCGATTCAAACCAATTGCAGGTCGGCGATCTGATTTTCGCTATCGGCGATCCGTTCGGAGTCGGCGAGACAGCGACGATGGGAATCGTCAGCGCAACCGGACGCGGTGGGTTTGGTATCGAAAATTATGAAAACTTTATCCAGACGGATGCAGCCATCAACCCGGGCAATTCCGGCGGTGCGATGATTGACATTCACGGCAACCTCGTGGGTATCAATACCGCTATTCTTTCTCACGGCGGGATGGGCGGCGAAGGCGGCAACGAAGGAGTGGGATTCGCAATTCCGATGAGCATGGCCAAGCCGATCATGGATCAGATTCTGACCCACGGCAAAGTGGTTCGCGGCTATCTGGGCGTGCACATTCAGGAATTGACGCCGGAGCTTGCAAGAGCTTTTGGACTGAAGGACGGCGGCGGAGTGCTGATCGGAGATGTTTCCCCCGACACCCCAGCGGCTCAAGCGGGATTGAAGAAAGGAGACGTGATCCTTCAGGTGAACGGCCAGCCGGTAAACGCGCCGAATCAACTGCAGGTTCAAATCTCGCAGTTCGCGCCGGGAACTCCTATTAAATTACAGATCTGGCACAACGGCGCTACACAGAATGTCTCGCTCAAGCTCGCTGAACTAACCGAGCACGACGACAAACAGGCTTCCAGTGAAACGACTGGAGCCGCTCTCGAAGGAGTGCAAGTCGAAGACCTGACCTCCGACATCAGCCAGGAGCTCAATCTGCCCCCTGGAACTCGGGGTGTCGTTGTAACTTCGGTCGATCCGTCAAGCCCGGCGGCGGCGGCACAAACGCCCCTGAGGCGCGGAGACGTGATCCAGGAAATCAACCATAAACCGATTGGCAATACGTCTGACTACCAGCAAGCATTATCAGGCGCTGATAAGCAGCCGGTGCTGATCCTTGTGAATCACGGCGGAGTGACAGGATACGTCGTGGTTGAACCGCGTTAACTGATCGATAGCCGTAAATAAGACAGTCGCAACAGGGGGCACGCCGGTTCTTACCGGCGTGCCTTCGTCTTCGCAACCTGGATTAGAATTTCCGCAACTAACCTTCCCAGCCGGGTTAGATTCAATAAAGTGGGCGAACTGCGCGTGGGCCGCTTTTTAGTCCCCGAGAAGCAGAAGTTCACCTAGTGGCAACCCGTTTGCATCGGGTTATCGCTTTCAACACGACTCAGGATAGAATAGTACTTGAGTCCTATTCACTACAACTCCCCGGCCTAGTACTAAGTAGTGTTAGCCGTACTCTTGTCTCGATGCGGTACAAATGAAACGGGGATACTTGGTGAAAAGCTATGGCGCGGATTAGAACTCGAGCCGTCTTCAACGAATCGCTTCTCCCAGAGGCTCAGCCTCGCTGGGATTTGTTCAGCGCTGGGTTTGGGCTGCAATGCCTGGCGGTCGCGGCATTGGTGATAATCCCCATGCTGATGCCCCAAAAGCTGGACGTCGTTCGGAAATACTGGACCATGCCGATCGAAGCGCCTCCTGTAGTCGCCTGGAAGCCGCAGCCGGTCCAACCAGTAAAACCAATTCCGATCAAGCGTGAGGTTGTCAAGGTCGTCGAGCCTCCCAAGCCGGTGGTGGTTCCCGTCGAGATACCAAAACCGAAGATTTACACTCCGGTAGCCACGGCGCCGGTGGCGAAGCCTGCCACTGCGCGGAAGAACACTCCCACTCCTGATGTGCCAATTGTGGCCAAAGCATTCCCAGATCAGAACCCGCCCGCTTCGATGGGGAGTTCCGCGATTCCGACTATTAGGAAACCGCGAGAAGAAGTGCAAACCGGCGGCTTCGGCGATCCGGATGGAGTGGCAGCCAATGGCAAAACGAATCATGCGGCAAATATTGCCGTGAAAGGAAGTTTCGACCTACCTCCCGGCCCCGGCACCGGCAACGGCACCGGCGGAGCGAAGGGCGCAAAGGGTGTGATTGCCAGCACGGGTTTTGGCAACGGCGTTGCAGTTGGGGGTCCTGGCGGACCCAATCATGGAGCCGTTCAGCAGGGTGGTTTCGCGGATGAACATGCCGTGGCGGCAGGGCCGAGGGTAAAGCAAACCGCCGCTGTTTCGAACACCACTCCTCTTCATATTCTCTCGAAGCCGACGCCGGCTTACACCGATGAAGGCCGCACAAAGAAAATTGAGGGTGACGTTTTGTTGGAAGTCGTCTTCACAGCGTCCGGCGAGGTGAAGGTTCAGCGTGTGGTGCAGGGTTTGGGCTACGGCTTGGATGATTCCGCCAAGTCCGCCGCGCGGCAGATACGCTTTACCCCGGCTCAAGAAGACGGCCACCCAGTGGATTCAACCGCCATCGTGCACATCGTATTCGCATTGGCAAATTGATAGGGGGAACGGCAATGGTAACGTGGAAAAGTTTCTGTCTCGCAATATTGCTGGCCGGTGGTCTCACAGCTGTTGCCTCGGCCCAGACAACTCAGACCGCCGATCAAACGCAGCCGCAGGCCGGAGTCACGGGCGCGCCGGTGACGACCGTGGACCAGGCGATCGACCGCGTCATCGCACGCGAGCATGAAGAGATTGCCACCATACGGCGCTTCAATCCGGTAATTGAAACCTACATCCAGGACATGAAACCGGACAAGGACATGGGCGCGGTCCCGGTCAAAGATCACTATTTCCTGGGGCAAGCCGATCTTTCGAAAGGCGTCGTGGATAACTCGATGCTGAATGGCAAGAAGAGCAAACTCCAAGCCTTTAATCCGATTGCTCATCTTGGCGATATGTTCAGTTCGTCCTACATTCCTGACGGTTTTCTGCAGATGATTTACATCGACACGAACGGATTCGACCGCCAGCACTACCAGTTCGATTACGTTCACCGCGAGTTCCTGGGCGAAGTTCGCTGCGTGGTTTTCGACATCACACCGCTGCCCAAGTCCGGCAAAGGCCGGTTCAAGGGACGCATCTGGGCCGAGGATCAGGGTTACACAATTGTGCGATTCAACGGTGTGTACACGCCGGTGGCGGGGATTAACGGATTCAATCTTCACTTTGATAGCTGGCGCTTGAATGTGCAGCCCGGCCTCTGGTTGCCCGCTTATATTTTCAGCCAGGAATCGGACCTTAAAGACTTTATGGGAAATCACGTTCGCTTCAAGTCGCAGACCCGCTTGTGGGGTTACAACTTGAAGAATGTGGGCCGCCAGGAAGAATTCAGCGAACTGACCGTGGAGTCGGCGACCGCAATTCAGGACCAGGCTGCGCAGCAGGATCGTGGGCCGATTGAAGCCCAACGCGAATGGCAGCATCAGGCGGAAATCAATGTGGTCGATAGGCTGCAGCGAACCGGTTTACTCGCGCCTCCGGGCGAAGTGGACAAGGTTCTCGAAACGGTGGTCAATAATCTTGAGGTCACCAATAACCTCGACATCCAGCCGGACGTGCACTGCCGCGTGATGCTTACCGGCACGCTTGAAATGTTTTCGATTGGCCACACCATCGTTCTGAGCCGCGGATTGATTGACGTTTTGCCGGACGAAGCCAGCCTTGCCACCATGCTCGCTCAAGAGCTAGCCGACATCATCTTGACCAAACCTTCCACCGACCAGTGGGGCTTCAATGACACGACCACGGTGACCGCTACCGAAGCTTTGGGACATTTTAGTTTCAAGGACACTCCCGAACAAGTTCATCAGGACGGCGAGAAAGCCCTGGAGCTGCTGAAGAATTCGCCTTACAAGGACAAGCTGGCGAGCGCGGGACTGTTTCTCAAGCAACTAGATGCCGATTCCAAGACGCTTCCGGTGCTGATCAATCCGCACCTCGGCAACCGCATCTACCTGGCGGATCAATTGATCAGTTCGGCGCCGAATCTGGAACCCGCGAAGCTCGACCAGATCGCTGCTCTGCCGATCGGCGCGCGCTTGAAGCTCGATCCTTGGAGCGATCACGTCGAATTGCTCAAGGCCAAGCCCTTGCCTCTGCTTTCGGCCCGTGAAAAAATGCCGTTTGAGATTACGCCGTTCATGCCTTTCCTGACGCGTTATCAAAAACCCGGTTCCGGAATTTCCGCGGAACCCACCAAGGCCGATTTAGCTAAGAAGGACAATCAGCAGCCGCAACAACAGCCACAGTAATTTTCTTGAGTTTTCTGGTTCTTGGATTAGACCGGCGTCTGGCAGCCATCCAGACGCCGTTTTTTTTGGCGGCGACTCAGCCGGAGCGCAGCAGGAGTTAAAGCAGTGCGCTATTGAGAGGCAATTGCAGGCGCGCTTCGCAGCCTCGGTGCGCTTCGCGATTTTCAAGCGCCAGCGATCCGCCGTGAGCTTCGGCGATCTGGCGGCTGAGCACCAACCCAATCCCCGAACCTCCTTGCTTGGTGGTAAAAAACGGGACGAAAAGATTTGCGGGATTTGGAATGCCCGGGCCGTCATCCTGAACCCAGACCCTGATCGATCCATTCTGGCGTTTCCAGCCCACCTTTACACCGCCTCCGGTTTCCAAGGATGCATCCACGGCATTGCGCAGAAGATTGATAAGCAATTGTTCCAACTGGTCCGGGTCCGCCTGAATTGTGGTTTCCGGACCGGCCTCGACTTGCACGGAAAGGCGCGGCTCCAGCGCCACCACGCGCCTGACCCACACTCCCACATCCACAGGCTGGAAAACCGGAGGGGGAAGCTTGGCGAGCCGCGCGTAAGCGCTCATGAATCGCGCCAGTCCATCCGTGCGCGCGGCAATTATATTCAGGCCGCTGCGCATATCTTCCTGCCAGTCGGGCGCGCGCTCCTTGCGATGAAGCATGCTGCCCAGATTTTCAGCGACGGATTTAATGGGAGCGAGCGAATTGTTCAGTTCGTGACCCAGGACGCGGATCAATCGCTGCCATGCCTGGCGCTCTTCTTCGCGCAAAGCGCGGCTCAAATCCGTAATCACGAGCAGTTGATGCGCCAGGCCGGCTTCGCGAAAATTTCCGCGATGAATCTCCCAGCGGCCTGATTTTCCGGGAAACGCGATCTGCGCTATCTTCGGCGTCTCTCCCTCCAGGCACTCCAAAAGGCCGAGCTCTGCCGCAGTCAGGCCCAGAAGGCGTTTTTCCGATTGATTCAAGATTCGCTCGCCCGCGCGATTTACGAGCCGCAGGCGGCCTGCTCCATCAAAGGCGAAAACCGCGACGTCGATTTCTTCCATCACCTTGCGAAGAAGCGCGGTCGCTTCCAAAGCGCCCAGGCGCTGCTGCCGCAGAGTCTCGCCCAGGGCATTTACTTCGCGCAGAACTTCGCCCAGTGCATCCTCTCGTTTCGCGCCGCGTGCTCGTATGGAGAAATCACCTTCGCGAAGCGCGGCGAGCAGATTCGAAATCGTTCGCAACGGGAATACCACGCGGCTTTGGGCCGAGAACGCAAAGCTCAGCCACGCGATGACCATGATTACAGTGAGTGTCCACTGCAGCTTGGAAGAGTAAGGTCCAATCCAAAGCAGAATAAGCGCAACGACCGTGCTTCCCAGGCCCGCGGCCAAAGCTAGAAGCAAAATGCGGCGTTCGTACAGAAGGGGTTTCACAGGCTGTATTTTTGCAGACGGCGGTAAAGCGCGCTACGGCTTAGTCCCAGGGCCTTGCTCGCATGGCTCACGTTGCCGCCAAACCTGGCCAGAGCTTTTTGGATCAGCACGCGCTCCACATCTTCGATGCTCATTTCGTCCAGACGCAAAGACGCTTCGCGCGCGGGACGAAGCCCCAAGTCTCCTGCGCGCACTTGCGGGCCTTCGGCCAGCAGGACGGCGCGCTCGATCGAATGATCCAGCTCGCGAATATTTCCCGGCCACGGATGATCGAGCAGGACCTGAAGCGCTACGGGTTCGAAGCCTTCGAGCTGTTTGCGATAGCGTTGCGCCGACTGGCGCAGAAAATGATGCGCGAGAATTGAAATATCTTCCTTGCGCTCGTGCAGCGGAGGCAGGTGAATTTCAATAGTGTTCAAGCGGAAAAGCAAATCTTCGCGGAAGCGGCCTGCGGACACCTCCGTCTGTACGTCGGCGTTGGTAGCGGAAATAATTCGCACGTCCACTCGCCGCGTCGTCGAAGATCCGACACGTTCAAGCTCTCCTGTTTCGAGCGCGCGCAGAAGTTTGGCCTGCAGGTTCATGGGCACGTTTGCAATTTCGTCGAGGAACAGAGTGCCGCCGTCGGCCAGCTCGAAGCGCCCCACGCGATCCGATTTCGCGTCGGTAAACGCGCCCTTCACATGGCCAAACAGCTCGCTTTCGAAAACGCCTTCCGGCAATCCTCCGGCATTCACGGTCACGAGAGGACGGCCGGACCGCGAAGAAAGGGCGTACAGAGTTCGCGCCACCACTTCCTTGCCGGTGCCGTGGTCGCCGGTGATCAGGACGTTGGCGTCCGAGGGGCCCACGCGCGCGATTAAATCCATCACCGGACGCATGGCCGCGGATTCGGCGATCATCACCGGCCGTCCATCGGCACGCAACAGCCGATTTTCGGCTTCGAGCCGCTGGCTTTTTCGCAACGCCTGCGACAGTTCGATCTGGGTCTTTAGGATGGCGAGCAGCCGCGCGTTCTCCCACGGTTTCTGGATGAAATCTTTCGCGCCGCGGCGCATCGCTTCCACCGCGAGTTCCAGGCTTCCCCAGGCGGTCATCACAATGATGGGAAGCGTGCTGTCTTTTGCGCGAATATTTGAAAGCAGGTCGAGTCCTTCCTGGCCGGATGTGGTATCGCGCGCGTAATTCAAATCCATCAAGAGCGCATCGAACTCGCGTGCTTCCAGCGCGGCCAACACCGCCGCGGGCGACGCCACCGTTTCCGTCTCGAATCCCTGGCCTTTCAGTAAGAGCCGCAGCGCTTCGCGAATGTCCGGCTGATCGTCGGCGACAAGTATTCGTGATCGGACAGTATGTGGTGGCATCATTTTGCGAAAGCTATCTCCCTGAATTTTGGCGCTCTCTTCGTTCCGTCCGGCATCCGGCTGATAGTTCACTTTGGTTTCTCATTCGCGGCAAATTCCATTTATCGCGCGCTCGCCTCTGCGGTTCCTGCCTTCGCGGCGCCGTCCACGATCCAGCCGTCCGCCAACTGAATGATGCGGTTGCCGTACGCGGCCCAGGCGTCGTTATGCGTCACCTGGATGATGGTGGTGCCGTCCTGATTCAGCTTCTTCAGCAAATCCATGATCATTTTTCCCTGGCTGGAATGCAGGCTGCCGGTAGGCTCGTCCGCAAGAATTAATTTCGGCTTGCCGATTACCGCGCGCGCCACAGCCACGAGCTGTTGCTGCCCGCCTGATAGCTGATTCGGAAAAAGAGCTTTTTTCCCCACGATCTGGAAGCGGTCGAGGATGTCGGCAACCATTCCTTCTCGCTCTGCTTTTTTGATGTCGCGATAGGAAAGCGGCAAGTCGAGATTTTCGGCCACGGTGAGGTTATCGAGCAGATGATATTGCTGAAACACGAATCCGATGTATTTCTTGTGCAGCTCAACGCGGCGGCGATTGTCGAGTTTATGCACCGCATTGTCGAGCAGGTGGTACTCGCCGTTCCAAGCGCCGTCGAGCATCCCGATAATTCCCATGAGCGTGGATTTTCCCGCCCCCGAAGGCCCCATGATGGTGATGAAATCGCCGTCGGCGATGTCCAAATTGATGCGGCGGAGCACCCAGGTTTTTCCCGCGCCCGATTCGTAAACCTTCTCGACGTCTCTGAGTTTGATCAATGTTTCCCGCTCCTTGCAAAATCATGTCTAGCTTCGGGCCGCGTAATTCCCGCAGCCGGCCGGCAAAGGGTCCGAAGCGTTGCAAAAACGTCTATGTCACCGCAATCGCGATTAATGTTGCATCGTCCTGCCAGTTGCCGTCGCAGAATGATCCAACCGTGTCCAGGATCTTTTGCTGCAACCGTTCGGCAGTGACTTCGCAATTTTCTGCTAGCAGGCGAATCAAGCGTGCGTCGCCGAATTCCTCGCCATCGGGCTTGCTCGCTTCCGTCACTCCATCGGTGAACAGCAGCAAGCGATCGCCCGGCATAAGCGTGCAGCTACCCTTTACATAATTCTGAGAGGGAAAAATGCCGAGAACGCCGCCGCCTTCGGACAGGCGCTCGTGCGTACCGTCACGATGCGCAATGATCGGCGCGTTGTGCCCCGCATTCGCATAGCACAATTGCCGGGACTCGCCGTCGAGATGCGCGTAGAAAAAGGTGATAAAACGATCGTTCGCGATACTCCGGCAGATCAGCGTGTTCAAGCGCTCGCACAAAGTGTCCGGAGACAACCCGGGCGAAGCCAGCCCGCGCACCGCCGCCTGCAGGTTCGACATCAGCAGCGCGGCCGGCATTCCTTTTCCGGCGACGTCCGCGATGCACAGCCCCAGCGTGTTTGCACCGAACGGAAACACGTCGTAATAATCGCCGCCCACGACACGCGCGGGCTGCCAAGCCCCGGCGATTTCGTAACCCGCAATCTGCGGAATTTCCTTGGGCAGAAATCCGAGCTGAATCGCGCGCGCTTCTTCGATTTCACGCTCCCGCCGGTGAAGCTGGGAAGCGATTTCGTTCTGCGTGCGGTTATTTTCAATTGCACTGCGGCGCGCCGTGCGGCGCTCGCGTCCTATCTCGATTTGTTTTTGCAGAATTTCCAGAAGGCGCGCATTCACCCACGGCTTTTCAACAAAATCACCGACGCCTCGCTGCATGGCTTCCACTGCTAAGCCTACCGTGGCCCATCCGGTCATCACCACAATCGGCGGCGCGGTTTCCGACGCTTTCAATTTTGTAAGGACGTCCAAACCTTCGCGCCCGGAGGTGGTATCGCGCGCGTAATTCAAATCCATCAAGACCAGATCGAATTCCCGGCGCGCAATGGCGTCCACTAGCGCCGCGGGCGAAGTTACCGCTTCGGTGACGTAACCGTGTCCTTTCAGCAGCAGGCGCAGCGCCTCTAAGACGTCGGGTTGGTCATCGGCAATGAGGATGCTGGCCTGAATGGGACCTATTTCGTTCATGAGTTCAACCGCCATCGGTGCCATCTGTAGCACCCCTCGCCAGAATGCGGGCTTAAGTGGACACTCCCAAATGTGGGCAGTTGGGATTCCAGAGGAGCTTCATTCTAAGTTCCTTGCCTATAGTACTTTAGATGCGCCTAGCGGCCAATCGATTAGCGAGCGTGACCAGTTGCGGGATTGTTTGTCGCAATTCCGGACAGTGCACGGAATGGCCTCATTCGTAGCGCAACGCCACCATGGGATCCACGCGCATGGCCCGGCGTGCTGGGATGTAGCAAGCCGCCAGAGCCACGGCTACGAGCAGGACTATTACGATCGCGAACGTGGCCGGATCGGTGAATCGCACTCCGAACAGCAAGCTGCGCATCAATGACGTCAGCCCCAGCGCTGCAAAAACGCCTATTCCCACACCGAGCGCAGTCAGCTTCCCGCCTTGCGTCAGCACCATGCGCAACACATCGCTGCGCTGCGCTCCCAGCGCCATGCGTACCCCAATTTCGTGTGTCTGCTGCGTGACGACGTATGCCATCACGCCGTAAAGTCCCACGGCCGCAAGCACCATCGCCAGAGCCGCGAACACGCCAAGAAGCAAAGTCTGCACGCTGGTATCCTCCATGGAATCGGCGATGATCTCATCCATGGTTCGCGCCCGAAACACCGCGAGACTGCTATCGATCCCCCGGACCTCACTGCGAATCGCGCTTAGCACGCTGGTTGGAGCGGCGGTGGTCTTCACTACTAAACGCCCTCCGAAGCCAGGCACGATGAGAATTTCACTGAGCGGAAAATATGCCTGCGGAATGGTCTTCTCACGGATTCCCCATTCTTTGACGTCCCCCACCACGCCAATCACTCTTGTGGGGACGTCATCGTGCTTGAATACTCTTCCCACGGCGTCCTGGTTCGGCCAATACGCGCGCGCCATGGATCGATTGATGATGGCTACGTCGGAAAATTCCGCGGGAATCACCACGGGAGTTTTTCCCGATGCATACAAGTCGTCGATTTTCTGGCTGACCACAGCAGCGCGATCTATTTCTGCGGCGGAAAAATTCCCGCCTTGCAAGAACGGAATGCCGAACGATCGGAAATAATCCGGTGTGATGTAATTCCATTCGACCAGTTGATCCTTGAGAGTTGGATCGTTATTTCCGTCCACCGTTACGTACCCGTTGGTGCCTCCTTCGAGCGGAATCTCAGTCGAAACGGAGGCTGCCTGGACGCCGGGAACGTGCTGCACGCGTTCGAGCAGCCGATCGTAAAATTCGCGGCGAGTGGCCAGCGACGAGTAGTGTGCTTGCGGTAAAACGATACCCATCGTTATGACATTCGTCGTCTGCACGCCGATTTCCGCGGCGCGCATGCGGGCGAAACTGCGCAACAGCAGTCCGGCGCCGACCAGCAGAGCAAGGGAAGCTGCAATTTCGCCGACTACAAGCGCGTCACGAAGTGTTCGTCGACCTCCCGCAGGACTTATCACCGCTTGCGCGCTTGATTTTAGTTCTTCGGTCAAATTCAACCTAAGCGCCTGGAACATGGGAGCGAGCCCAAAAAGAATTCCTACCATAAGGCTTACCCCGGTCGTGAATAGAAGTACGGTGATATCCAGCCGAACGGGATTCTCCCGTGGTATGGGGAGACTCGCCGCGTTTTGCATTGCACTGACGCACCACCAAGCTCCGAGCAAGCCTAGCGCTGCGCCCGTTACGGCGAGCAGCACGCTCTCGGTAAGCAGTTGGCGCGCGATGCGCCAGGGCCCCGCACCCATCGCCGAGCGCACGGCAATCTCACGCTGGCGGCTGCTGGCGCGAGCTAACGTGAGATTGGCGACATTCGCGCAAGCCACCAGAAGAACCAGCGATACCGCTCCGAGCAGGATCAAGAGCGACGGCCGGGAAGAACCGGTCAGTTGTTCTTTAAGTGAAACAACCACGGCGTCAACTTTGTCGTTGTTGTCGGGATTCTGCTTGGCGAGGTTTCTTGCAATGATTCCGAGGTCCGCCTTCGCCTGTGCGACAGTAACTCCGGGTTTGAGCCGTCCAATCGCTCGCCATTGATGCGCGCCCTGGGTCCCGAGTGCTTTCGGCGTCATATCCAGCGGAGTCCAGATATCCGTGGTTGTGATCTGAGCCGAGGGAAAATTGAAACCGCGAGGCATCACGCCGATGACTGCATAGACTTCGCCGTTCAGCTCGATCGTGTTACTTGCGACATCGGTGCGGCCGCCGAAGTGCCGTTTCCAGAATCCATAACTGAGAACCGCCACGTGATTGTTTCCGGCCCGATCTTCCCCGGCATCAAAAGTGCGGCCGATCATCGGCGGAACACCGAGCAATTCAAAGAAGTTCGCTTGCGTGTTGATTACCGCGGCCGACTCCGGTTCACCTGCGCCGCTGGCATTGAAGTCACGCCCCCAGGAGAAAAGGCTGGTCGCGGCGAAGGTTCGATTCTGCGATTGCCACTCCAGGTAGTCCGGGCCGGTGAGCGGATAATTTCCTGGCGCACTTTCCGTGCACCAAAGTTGGACTAGTTGTCGTGGTTCCTTGAACGGCAGCGGACGCAACAGCGCGGAGTTGATTACGGAAAAAATGGCTGTATTGGCGCCGATGCCGAGCGCCAATGTGAGGACTGCGATGGCGGTGAAGCCCGGACTCTTCCGCAGCATCCGAAATCCATAACGCAGATCCTGCAATAGAGTCCCCATTAGCGCCTCCGGTTTTGGCTCGCTTCCAGGATTATTCGTACCTCAGGGCCACCATGGGATCCACGCGCATGGCCCGCCGCGCCGGGATGTAGCAGGCCGCCAGAGCAACAACTGTGAGAATTGCGGAGACGGCGACATACGTCACCGGGTCCATGGCGCTTACAGTCAGGAATTTGCCAACCACTTGCGCCGCGGCGAGGGCCATTGCGATTCCAACCACCAACCCAATCGCCACGATGAACAATCCCTGACTGAAGATCATTTTCAGGATGTCCCTCGGCTGCGCTCCCAGCGCCATGCGAACCCCGATTTCGTGGGTCTTCTGGCTGGCGGCATAGGAGACCACGCCATAAACTCCGACGATTGCAAGGATCAATCCCAAGACGCCAAGCACTGCCGCTAGCGCAGCGCCTATCCGATAAATCAGCAGCCCGTTGAGGGTGTACAGAGCTTGCCTCATCGTTTCTACGTCGAAGACCGGAAGCTGTGGCGCGAGCGATTGGATTGCGCGCTCGATTTCCGGGATCATTGTTTCGGGCGCCGCGGTTGTGCGTACCTGAAGAAATTGTAAGGAGTTGCCCTCCTGGTGCTGCACAAACGGCGCGTAAAAAACCGGCGGGATCGCTCCTTTCACGCCCTGATAGCGCACATCCTTGACGATCCCGACGACCACCATCGGATGTTTTGCGTCGGTACTCATCTGAAACTGCCGTCCGATGGGATCTGCGCCGGGCCAGAATTTCTTGGCCATAGATTCGCTGAGGATTGCGACGTACCGGGAGTTTTCTCCGTCGTCGTCGGTAAAGGTCCGGCCGCGCAGCATGGGAATCTGCATGGTGCGGAAGTAGTCCGTCGAAATGGTGCTGTACATTGCTGACGGAAGCGGCTGGCCGGCGGGCGGCTGGTATCCTTCGATCGTCAGCGTGTCGCTGTTGTTGTAATAGCCCATGGGCGTGGCGGTTGCAGTGCTCGCTGACACCACTCCGGGAAGGGAAGAGATACGAGCGAGAAGGGTTTTGTAGAAGTCGCGCGTCTGCTGCTGGTTGAATCCGATTTCCACCGGGTCCATGGTGAAGTTCACCACGTGGCCCGGATCGAAGCCCAGACTCGTCTTCTCCGCTTTGCCCAGGCTCCGCGCGAAAAGCCCCGCGATGATTAGGAGCACGAGCGAGCCTGCCACCTGCGCCACAACAAGCCCACTGCGCAGACGATTCTTGCCGCCCACAACGCCGCGCCCGCCTTCGTGCAGGATAGCGGCCAGATTTCCCCGCGAAGCGCGGATTGCGGGCACCAAACCGACGACGATTCCGGTGAACAGAGCCGCGCCTGTAGCGTAGCCAAACACGCGCCAGTCAAAACCGAAATCGAAATGCACGGGAAGATCGGTCTGAATATTGATAGAAGCCAGCGCGGAGCTGGCCCACTGGCCGAGAAAAATTCCCCCGATTCCGCCGAGAAGGGCGAGCAGAACACTTTCCGTCAGCAATTGCCGCACAAGGCGGATTCGCGCGGCACCCAGAGCGGCGCGAATGGCCATCTCGCGTTCGCGCACGGTAGCGCGCACGAGCAGAATGTTAGCCACGTTTACACAGGCGAGCAGCAAAACCATCGCCGTCAGGCCCAGGAAAAGACCCGACATTACCAGCAAAGTATTGTTCGGATCGGGTTGCGGCCTCGCGCGCAGTTCCGGGTAGACCTGAAGGCTCAAATCCTTTTCAGACTCCGGATATTGCTGGGACAAACGCCGGCCTATCACCGACAGAGACGCCTCCGCCTGCTGGAGGCTGGTGCCGGGGCGCAAGCGGCCAACCACAAGCACACCGCGAAGTTGGCGATTGGTCATGAAATCATTCGGCGTGCCTTCAATTCCCAACATGCCGAGCGGCAAGAAACCCTGAACAGTTATCAATGGAGAGATTCCGACGAATCCTCGCGGCGCAACGCCGACGATTGTGATGGGGTGGCCATCCACTGAAACTTTGCGTCCTAGAATGGCCGGGTCGCCTCCGAAGCGCGTCTTCCAGTACGCGTAAGTGAGAACCATTACCGGGTCGGCTCCCAGGGTCTCGCCTTCCGACGGCAGGATAAATCGACCAAGCACGGGCTTGATTCCCAGCGCAGGGAAAAAATTTCCCGAGACGTAATCCGTCACGATGCGATCGGCTTTACCATCCACGCTCAGACCGTCCAAGCCAAGCTGATAGCCGGCAACATCGGAAAATACTTCAGAGGATTGGCTACGAATATCGCGAAAGTCGGCGACGGAAAACTGTGTCTGTATGTTTCCCTTCTGCTGTTGGTAGGCGAGGACGGTGATCTGCGCAGGGTCCTGCACCGGCAAAGGCCGCAGCAGAATTCCGTCCACCATGCTGAAGATGGCAGTATTCGCGCCGATACCCAGCGCGAGAGTAATGATGGCAACAATCATGAAGCCAGGATTCCTGGTCAGCATTCGGACGCCGTAGCGAATATCCTGGATCAACGTTTCCATGTTCCACTCCTCGTTATGAGTGTCTCCGAACTCTGCAGAACTATTTCCACGCGATGTCTCTTCATCCTGTGATACGCGATTCCGCCAGCGTATGTTCCTCGCTCGATCCTCGAATCATCATCGGGCTTCGATCATTCGTATCGAAGGGCGACCATGGGGTCCACGCTCGCAGCTTTTCGGGCGGGCAGCCATCCGGCGAGAAGCGCGACCGCAGAGAGCAGCAGTGCCGAGGTCAAAAACACAAGCGGATTACTGGCTTTCACACCGAACAACTGCGACTCAATCAGCTTTCCCAAGCCAAACGCCGCCAGGAGTCCGATTCCAAGCCCGGCGGCAGAAATGCGTACGATTTCGCGCAACACCAACCAGGCTACATTCTTTTGCGTTGCTCCCAGCGCCATGCGAATTCCGATCTCGCGCGTTCGCTGCGCCACCATATACGCCATCACGCCGTAGAGCCCAATCGCCGCGAGCAGCGCGGCCAGCAATCCCAGACACAATGAGAAAAATGTCAGCAGCCGCTCCGAAAACGCAATTTCGTCCACTTGCTGGTCCAGCGTCTTCATTTCGAATACCGGAAGGTTTGCGTCGGCGCTTTGCACTATCTTGCGAAGCGTGGCGGCTAGTGCGGTGGGCTCCAGATTCGTGCGCACGTAGAACGTCGCGTTTCCAAAATTCTTATCCTGCGTGTAAGGAATATAGACCAGCGGCCGAATCTCTTGCCGCAGGTCCGTATTCTTGCTGTCTTTCACTACTCCGACGATTTCAATGTCGGGATGCACGTCATTGCCCGAGCCGAACGCGAAGTGGCGGCCAACCGGGCTCTGGCCGCGAAAGTATGTCTGCGCCATTTTTTCGCTGACAATCGCGACTTTAGGCGCAGTGGAGGTGTCGCGACTGTCGAACTCGCGTCCGGACAACAGTGGAATTCCCAAGGTCGCAAAGAAATTTGGCCCTATCCAGTTTTGCTGGACGTCCGTATTGGTGTCTTCCGACACCACATATCCCTCCGCGGTGATGTTGGCGTATGAGTCGCTGTTCGAGAGTAACGTCATTTCCGCCAAGCTCACCGATCGCACACCCGGCAAGCCCGCGATGTTTTCCCTCAAGCGGTCGGCTAGGGCGACTGTTTGTTCCGGAGTATAACGATTCAGTTCAGGCGCCACCGCGAATTGGATTACGTGATCCGTCTTCACTCCAAGATTCTGCCGTTTCAGATTCATCAGGCTTTGCGCAAAGAATCCCGCAGCCGCCAGCAACACCACGGTCAGCGCCACTTGCGACACCAACAGCGCCTTGCGCAATTGCACGCTCGATTTCCCGCCGAAAACATTGGCTCCCTGTTCTCTCAGCGTGCTTTGCAAGTCCGCGCTGGTTGAGCGCAGCGCCGGTATCAACCCGAATAGCAATCCGGTCAGAATGGAGATTCCCAATGCGAAGAGAAGCACGCGATAGTCAAACTTCGCTTGCAAGCCTTGTGCGCCAAGGCTCTCCGGTATGGAACCCACCAGCGCTCCGAGCGTCCACGATCCCACCAGCAGCCCCGCAGCGCCTCCTGCCAGCGAAATCAGCAGACTCTCTGTCAGAAGCTGCCGTATCAACCTCCACCGCCCAGCTCCCATCGCCATCCTCACCGCGATTTCTCGCTGCCTGCCTTCACCGCGCGCTACCAGAAGGCTGGCCAGGTTAGCGCACGCGATCAGCAGCACCAGTCCCACCATCGACATCAGAATCCAGATCGGCTTGCCGGCATCGTGCTGCAGGATTGGACGCCCGTGCGATCCCGTATCCAGCAGGATTTTTTTGTCCAGAAATTGTTTTTTTCTTTCCGGCGATGATTTCAAGTCCGCAGCTTCCGACTGCAAGATCGCGCTATATTCCGGCGCGATTCCAGCTTCCGCCTTCGCGAGGCTCATGCCGGGTTTCAACCTTCCCAACATTGCCAGCCAATGATCTTTGCGGTCTGCAAGTCCATCCCAGTTCGGCGTCATCTGGGCTTTCATCGTGATGGGGATGAAAATATCCGGCGTCTGTCCCACTTGCACTCCAAAAAATCCCGGAGCCACTACGCCCACAACCGTCATGGAAACGCCGTTCACAACCAGTTGTTTGTTCAATATCCCCGGATCGCGGCCGAAGTGCCGCTCCCAGTATCCATAACTCAACACCGTCTCCGGATTCGCGCCGGCGGCCGTTTCATCCTGCGAAGTGAGAACGCGACCGAGCACCGGCCGCACGCCAAGCACCTCAAAATAATTTCCGCTGACGAGTTCTCCTTTTGCCAGTTCAGTTTGACCTTGACCGGAAACGCTCGCCTGAATTGCAAACCGCGCAAGCAGACCGGAGAAGACAGGATTGTGATCGCGCAAGTCCTTATACATGGGATATGAAAATGCTACCCCCACATCGCCGTCGCTCCAGTTCCTCCCCGGATTGGGCCCCGGCGAGCGCAGCACGACGAGCTCTTCCGGCTTCTGCACCGGCAAGAGCCGCAGAAGAACCTGATCCGTAACGGAAAATATCGCCGCGTTCGCGCCGATGCCCAACGCCAGCGTGAGAATCGCGATCAGCGTGAATCCCGGGCTCTTGGCCAACATGCGGAATGCGAATCGAACGTCTTGCAGCAAAGCTCCCATCGATCTCTCCTCGTTTCAGCCTTACTCGTAGCGCAGCGCCACCATCGGATCCACGCGCATCGCTCGCCGCGCCGGAATGTAACAAGCCAACAGCACGACAGCGAAAAGCATCACTACCACCACAGCGAAGGAAAGCGGGTCGGTGGAACTCACGCCGAAAAGAAGGCTCGAAAGAAACCGAGTCAATCCGAGCGCCGCAACCAACCCAAGCCCTACTCCCAGTAGCGCAAGACGCATTCCCTGGCCCACCACCAAGCGCAGCATGTCGGACGGCTGCGCTCCCAGCGCCATGCGAATGCCAATCTCGTGCGTGCGCTGCGCCACCGTGTAGGAAATCACGCCGAAGAGGCCCACCGCAGTCAGAATCATCGCCAGCGCCGCAAATACAGCCAGAAGAAACGTATTGAAGCGCGGGATCGCGATGGTCCCGTTCAAATATTGCTCCACCGTCTTCGGTGCATACGTGGGCAAATCCTTGTCGATTGACTGCACCGCAGACGCAATCGCCTTTGCCTGCCCTTCAGGATCTTTTGCGGCGCGCACAACAATTGTCACTGAGCCGAATGGCAATTGCGCGTAGGGAACGTAGGATTCGGGCATCCATTCCGCTGTCAGATCCTCGAACTTGACATTCCCGACCACGCCGACGATTTCCCTCATCGGCGCTTTGCCGGTCGTCGATATTCCCGGCTTGAAGTGCTTACCGATCGGATTTTCACCGGGAAAGAATTGCCGCGCGAAGGCTTCATTGACCACCACAACAGGCGTCGAGGCAAGGTCGTCACCATCTGTGAAATCCCTTCCTTGCAGCAGTGGAATCCGCATGGTGCCGAAATAATTGGGCGTAACCGTGCGAACGGAGGTGTCGGGCTCATCGCTTTTTGCCACTGGCCGGCCTTCAATCTGAAAGCTTATGCGCATCTCATCTCCGCCCATGGGCAACGGAAAAATTGCCGCAGCTGCTTGCACATCGGGGAGAACCTTCAGTTTCTGGGAGAGGTCACGGAAAAAGGCTGCCTTCTTTTGATCCGGGAATTTCGCGTCCGGCAAATCCACGCTGGCGGTCATCACGTTGTGCGGATCGAATCCCGGATTCACATTTTGCAGCCGGACGAGACTGCGAATCAGAAGCCCTGCGCTAACCAGCAAAATCAGCGCCAGCGCCATTTCCACAACTACCAGCGAACTGCGCAGCCCGTGGCGGCTGCGTCCTGCGGTCGTGCTCAACGAGCCTTCCTTCAGCGCCTCCACTATATTGGAGTGCGTTGATTGCATTGCAGGCGCAAGGCCGAATAGGATTCCAGTCAGCAGCGACAAACCGGCCGTGAACAAAAGCACCCATCGATCCATGTGAATCTCCCCGATGCGCGGAAGACTCTCAGGACTCAAACGTACTAAAATGTCGCTGCCCCAGGACGCCAGCGCCGTTCCCAATGCTCCAGCAAAAAGTGCGAGCAACAAACTCTCAGTCAAGAGCTGCTTCACCACTCGCGTCCTACCGGCGCCCATGGCCGTGCGGATAGCGATCTCCCGGCCGCGAGTTGTAGCGCGGGCCAGAAGAAGATTCGCCACATTCACGCAAGCGATCAGCAGCACCAAGCTGACGGCGATAATCATCACCACCAGCGCGGGCCGAATTGTGCCGGTTAGCTGCTCCTGCTCCGATCTCAGCCGGACTCCCAGGTACTTATTGCTGTCTGGATATTGCTTGCCCAGCGAGGCCGAGATCACATCCATGGCCGCCTGCGCTTGCGGCAGAGTAATTCCAGGTTTGAGTCTGGCGATGCAAGTGAGGAAATGCGCACCTCGTTGCTGCGTCATGGCGGGATTATTATCCGAACTTTCCTGTAGAGCCGACATCGTGGACCAGATCATTTCCGGTTCTCGCTGAAGGGGAAACTGAAAACCAGCCGGCATCACTCCGACAACGCTGAAACCGCTGTTGTCGATCGTAATCACGCGGCCGATAATGCTAGGGTCGCCGCCGAACTGTTGCTTCCAAAGCCGGTCGCTGATGACGACCACGTGATGATTCGGCTCGTCCTCCCCCGGCTGAAAAGTTCGTCCCAGCTCCGCCGAAACTCCCAGTAAATCGAACGTGTCCGCCGAGACGCTCACGCCTTCCAAATGCGCCGGATGCTCCTGGCCGGTTAGCGTGAAAGTCGCGCCTGTGTAAACGGCCATCTTCTCGAATACCTGATTCTGCGACCGCCAATCGACGAAATCGAGATACGAAGCAGAACCATTCGAGGTGTGCGTGCGCGAATTGGCCATCGCGACGCTGACCAGCCGCCCCGAATCGCGAAACGGCAGCGGCCGCAGCAATTCCGCATTCACCACCGAGAAGATCGCCGTGTTCGCGCCAATACCGAGCGCCAGCGTGAGCACCGCAACAATCGTGAATCCCGGATTCTTTGCCAGCATCCGAATTCCATAACGAAGGTCTTGCAGCAAAGCTCCCATTTTCACTCCCGGCGATCGCTAATCTCTGCAAATTGACGGCTGCCAATTCAAGCGAACACACCCGCGCGAATGCTTCCGAAACATTTTTCGGCCGCTTCACTTCCGTAATTATTCAGAATGCTAGATTGATCCGGTTTAGACCGACGCGCTGCGCGTGCCGACGGTTTCCTCGACGATGCGGCCGTCGAAAAGATGAATGGTGCGATCCGCCACGCTGGCGTAGCGCGGGTCGTGCGTGACCATGCAGATGGTCGCGCCCTCGCGGTGCAGTTGCCTCAGCAAATCCACCACGGCTTCGCTGTTCTTCGAGTCCAAGTTTCCAGTCGGCTCGTCCGCCAGCAAGATCGAAGGCGAACCCACCAGCGCTCGCGCCACGGCTACGCGCTGCTGTTGGCCGCCCGAGAGCTGCGAGGGATAATGCTTCATGCGGTGCGCCATGCCCACGCGCTCGAGAACTTCCTGCACGCGCTTCTTGCGCTCCGCCGAAGCCATGCTGCGATAGGTGAGCGGCAATTCCACGTTTTCGAAAACTGTGAGGTCGCCTATCAAATTAAAGGCCTGGAAAATGAAACCAATCTCGCGGTTGCGAATGCGCGTGCGATCGGAAAGAGAAAGGTTCGCCACCGGCTGCGTGTTGATCCAGTAGTTTCCATCCGTCGGCGAGTCGAGCAAGCCCAGAATCGAGAGCAGCGTCGATTTGCCGCATCCCGAAGGCCCCGCGATGGAAAGAAATTCCCCGTTCTTGATGTCCAGATGCACGCCGCCGAGCGCGTGGGTCTCCACCTCGTCGGTGTAGAATACTTTTGTCACGCCTTCCAAACGAATCATCGATTTTGCTGTCGCGTCCATGATTGCTCCTCCGCCTAAGCGATCCAGTTTCCCGCTAAGATTAGTTACGTTCCCAGCGCCTGCAAAAGTTCCGTTGATTATTTCAATGACTATTTCAATTGCACGCGATCGTAGTTGTCCCAGGCCGACATGTCGGACAAAATCACCTTGTCTCCGATTTGCAGCCCTTTCACGATTTCCACCGTGTTCACCGACGTGCGCCCAAGCTGCACCTGCACGCGCGTAGCCGCGGCCCCGTCGTCCACCACTTTGAACAAGCCCACTGTGCTGTTCGCTTCACCATGCACCGGCCGGCCCACATACAGCACGTCCGCCAGCCGCTCGATCTCAATCGTGCCTTCCACGCTCAGGTCCGGCCGAGCGCCTTGCGGAAGCGGGCCGTCCAGCGCCACGTCCACCGTCACCGTTCCATTTACCACCGCCGGATCGATTCGCATCACGTGGCCGGCGATCACGCCGTTGTGCGTATCCACCGAAGCCTTTTGGCCGATGGTGATGTCTTTCGCTTGCGTCTCGGCGATTTTAAGTTGCGCTTTCAAATGCGTCGGCTGGGCGACGCGCGCCAGCACGGTTCCCTGCGTCACTTTTTGCCCCACTTCCACATCCAGCTCTTGCAACACACCGTCAATGCCGGGACGAACTTTTAGCTGGTCCAGTTGCGATTTTTTCAGGGCGTACATCGCGCGCTTTTCATCCAAACTCGCCTGCTGCACCGCCACCTGCGACGCGATGGAATTCGAAAAAGTCTCCACTTCCTTTTGAGCCAGGTCGTCTTGCTTGGCCAGCTCTTCGGCCACTACCTGCGACTTCTTGTAAATTAAATCCGACACCAGGCCGTTATCAGCGAGCTGCTTATTGGTGTCTCTATCCAGCACTGCCGTGTGATACGCGGAACTCAGCGCCGCGGCTTGCGTGCGTTTGTCCATCAGCTGATTCTGGAGCAGCGCCTTGGTCTGTTCCAGATTCGCTTCCGCGCCTTTCATCTGATACTCCGCGTCCAGCGCCGCTTGCTGCAGTTCGGGGTTCGACATTTCCAAAATTACCGTGTCAGCTTTCAGCGGGGTTCCCGCCAGCAGATTGCGCTGAACAATTTGCCCGTCAGTCGCGGCCGGTATCAAACGAATGGTTTCCGGCACCAGCGTACCCAGCCCGCGAACCTCGCGCAGCATCGGCCCGCGCTTCACCGTGTCGGTCCATACCGTCGCGCTGTCCACGCTGGGCGCCGCAGGCTTCAAACGCGAAAGCGCGTAGGTGACCAGCGGAATCACCACCACCGCGATCGCGATATAGATCGTCCGCCGGACCCTCTTTTGCCTTTTTGCTTCTGGGCGTGCAATGTCCACAGCTAATAGCCTCGGGAATTACATGTATTACAACGCAAATTGCCTTCCGGTCGTACAGCGATGATAAGTGCCTTATAATGTTCTAATTAGGGAGAATTTGCAAGCGCGAATGGTACTCGTTTGCCCGCTCATGGGAATCGCCCATCCCGCTAACGAACACTTCCGTCACTCTCGGGATGGCATAAAAGAGCGGCCTGGCGCGAGCCCTTCCGCTTCAGGAAGCAGATTCCGCGCTGGCTTTGATTTCCTGCCAGCGTTTCGGCCGTTTTTTGGCGTCGAGAACTTTCTTGCGCAGTCGGATAGATTTCGGCGTGACCTCAACAAATTCGTCGTCCGAAATAAATTCGATGGCTTTTTCCAGCGTCAATTCGCGCGGCGGGACCAGCCGAATGGCTTCGTCCGCGCTCGACGAGCGCATGTTCGTCTGTTTCTTTTCTTTCGTAATATTGACGTTCATATCGTCTTCGCGCGCGTTCTCGCCGACGATCATTCCTTCATACACTTCCAGGCCGGGGCCCACAAACATCTCGCCGCGCTCCTGAATTCCCCACACCGCATACGCCGTGGAGACGCCAGCGCGGTCGCTCACCAGCGCGCCAGTCAAACGCGAAGCCATGTCGCCCGCATAATCCGTCCAGCCGTCCAGCATCGAATGAATCAGCGACGTCCCGCGCGTATCCGTCAGCAATTGCCCGCGCAACCCGATCAGCCCGCGCGACGGAATGCGGAACTCCATGCGCACGCGCCCGGAATGATGGTTCACCATTTTCGCCATTTCGCCGCGCCGCGTTCCCAGCGTTTCCATCACGATGCCGATAAAAGTTTCCGGACAATCCACGATCAGCACTTCCAGCGGCTCCACGCGCTTTCCGCTTTCCGTGCGCACCACGATTTCCGGCTTGCCCACCATCAGCTCGTAGCCTTCGCGCCGCATGGTCTCAATCAAAATGGCAAGCTGCAGTTCGCCGCGAGCCAACACGCGAAACGAATCCGTCGCGCCCATGTCTTCGATGCGCAGCGAAACGTTGGTCAGCAATTCGCGGTCGAGCCGTGCACGCAGGTCGCGCGAAGTCACGTATTGCCCTTCGCGTCCGGCAAACGGCGAAGTGTTCACCGTAAAAACCATGGTCAACGTCGGCTCGTCGATCAAAAGCGGCTCGAGCGGCGCCGGATTCGCCAGGTCCGTAATGCTTTCGCCGATTTGAATTCCTTCCACGCCCGCGATGGCGCAGATGTCTCCCGCCGCCACTTCTTCCGCTTCGTCGCGTTCGAGTCCGCGGAACGTAAACAATTTCGTAATCTTCGTCGGCTGAATCACGCCCGAAAGTTTCGCGATGCCCACTTCCGTGCCGCGCTTGAGCGTTCCTTCGAACACGCGCGCAATCGCCAGCCGCCCTAGATATTCGCTGTAATCCAGATTCGTCACCTGAATCTGCAGCACTGCCGAGGCATCCCCCGAAGGCGGAGGAGTGGAAGCCACGATCGTTTCAAACAGCGGCTGAAGATTTGTGGACGAGTCGCCCACCACGCGATGCGCCGTCCCGGTCCGCGCATTGGTGTAGAGCACTGGAAAATCGAGCTGGTCTTCCGTCGCGTCCAGGTCGATGAACAGGTCGTAAATCTCATCCAGCACCGCCGCCGGCCGCGCGTCCGCTCGATCGATTTTGTTCAGCACGATAATCGGAGGGAGCTTCGCCGCCAGCGCCTTTTGCAGCACGTAACGCGTTTGCGGCAGCGGCCCTTCGCTCGCGTCCACCAGCAGCAGCACTCCGTCCACCATGCGCAGCGCGCGTTCCACTTCTCCGCCGAAATCGCTGTGCCCCGGCGTGTCCACGATATTGATTTTCGTGTCGTGATACGTCACCGCGGTGTTTTTCGCCAGAATCGTGATTCCGCGCTCGCGCTCCAGGTCGTTGGAGTCCATTACGCGTTCCACCAGATGAGCGTGCGTGCTGAAAATTCCGCTTTGCCGCAGCATGGCGTCCACCAGCGTCGTCTTGCCGTGGTCCACGTGCGCGATAATGGCGATGTTGCGTAGTTTTGAGTTCATAGTAAGTCGTTTCGTTATGTCGATGCGGCCAGATGAACAGGGCTGCAAACGCTACCTTGCGACCCCGATAGAATTGCGAGAGGTTTCAGGAGCAACGAACGCTTGCTTATTTTAGCACGGAGCAGCAAAATCCGCCCCGTTTTCCCGGGTCTGGACGTGTCGCGGTGAGTTCCTTAGTCATCCTGCCACCTTGGGGGAATTTTTTGTTCGGGACGAACGCCGGAGGCGTGCCACAAGCTAGCCCAGCCCGTAAGGGCTGGGAAAAATTGCCGAAAAGGAATTAGCGCCGTAGGTGCGACACCTAACCAAAAACAAATTTCGGATCAAATTCCATACCGTGTTTTTTCAGCAGAGTGAGAAACTCAACGTCGAAACTCATCTTTTTGTGGTGCGCGGGTTGATTCTGAATGTAGCGAACGACCGCGGGAACATTGGAACTACTCACACTAAACGCCCCGTATCCTTGCTGCCAGGCGAATTTGCAGCCTTCTTCGTTTGCCCATTTTGAGGAATTCGATTTGACAGCGAGAATGGCCTTGGCCACTGCCAAGCTCGGCGGAACTCGGATGAGGAAATGAATGTGATCGTCCATTCCGCCAACGGCGTAAACAAGAATTCCAAGCTTTTGGCAAGTTCCTGCTATGTACGCCCACATGCGCGGCTGAAGAGGTTGAGGGATTGCTTTGCGCCGATCCTTCGTGCTGAACACAACATGAATCACATTTTGGGCGTATGTGTGGGACATGTGTCGCACCTCCGGCGCTCGACATCTTATACACCCCTTACCCAGTGCTTACGCACTGGGCTAGCTTCTGCCGCGCCTACGGCGCTAAGAGCACAGGCGCTCCAGTCAGAACGCTTCTCCGCAGTTCATAGATTTGGCCAACCAACCGAAGCCAGAGTCCAGAAAAATTCCGAATGCCGGAGGTTACACAAACGCGTAGCCATCCACGAACGGGGATTGGATGGCGCGGGATGCGCAGGTAAGATTCTGCGAGCTGGTAAGGACGCGAAGGACAAAGGGGGAACGATGGACGTAAGTGTGAACGAAAACATGGTTACCACGGCGTTTGAGCTGCCGGGATACCGCGTGGTGCGGAACATTGGGCTGGTGCGCGGAATCACGGTGCGCTCGCGCAGCATACTTGGGACCCTCGGCGCTTCGCTCGAAACGCTCGTGGGCGGCAACATCACTCTCTTCGAGGAAATGTGCGAGACCACGCGAGAGCAAGCGCTGGAATTGATGATGCAACATGCCAGCTCTCACGGCGCGAATGCCGTCATCGGCGTGCGCTACGATTCAAACGAGTTGATGCAAGGCGTCACCGAAGTCCTGGTCTACGGCACAGCAGTCCAAGTCGAGCGCGCCGCCTAGTTTCGTCAGGGCACGGCTTTTTACCCTGAGCTGCGAAGGGCAGCCGTGCCGCACCGTCGGCGGCAGTGCTAATCCGGCTTGACTGGGTCCACCGTGCCATCCGACCACCAGCCCGCGGGGACCATGAATACGTCGATTGGTTCCGGATGGCCATGGAACTGTGGATTCAGCATGACTGGAGTTAAAGGCATATCCGCACCCCAAGCGGAGCTGTCGATGAATGGAGTGTAAAACATCAGGTGAGCCATCCAGTTGTGTTGGCCGTTATCGCTGAGGTACTGTTCTTTCGACATCATGTAGCTCATGGCTCCAGGCTCCAGAGGCGGCAGGCCTTGCTTTACGTATGCCTTCATGCCTTCGAAGATCTGAGCCTTGGATTGACCGGCTAATGCCATCTCCGTTCTTTTATACGTCATGGGCAAGATGGAGCGGGCAGCCTGCGGATTGAAGCAGAGCGGGCCTCGAAGTTTGGGGTTCCAAAAATTAGCGGTAAAGTCGCCATCGAATGGGCTCATCCACCCTCGCTCCACGACACACACGAAACCGTTCTTGCCTTTAACTGCGGTTTCGTAGCCATGCCTTCCCAGCACGAGGACATCGGCATCGCGCGAGATGGCCGCCGGGGCCGCGCTCCGCGCCATGGCAATCTCGGCGTCGCGATCCATTAAGTATTGATCAAGCGGAGCCATGCTCGGATACGGTGTTTTGGCGTCCTGTGCGTGCGCTTGCCACGCCGCGCCCAGCACCACAACCAGCGCGAAACTTGCCAACGCCATCTTCCTGATTATTTTTCGCTTCATTGGAAGCCGCTCCCATCAAGATGAGGTATGACCGCCGCGCCGGCCATTCGTTTACGCCATGAGGCCTGGCGGGAATTGTGGCAAGGCTAACTTGTGAAATGCAAGTGATTATTTTAGGATGGAAACATGAGGCGCGGGAAGGCAGTTCCAAAGCGGCGGTCGGGGTGTCCCTTAAATGCTTCGGTGGAGATGTTGGGCGATCGCTGGTCGCTCCTGATCATCCGCGACATGATGTTGGCTGGCGCGCGGAGCTACAAACAATTCCTGGACTGTTACGAAGGCATCGCCACGAACATTCTGGCGGACCGTCTGCGAAAGCTGGTCGCCTGCGGAATTATCACCACGGAAAAAGACCCGTCGGACGGACGCAAGCTAATCTACTTGCTGACTGCGAAGGGAATAGACCTGGCACCGGTCCTCACGGAAATGGTCCTCTGGGCCGCCGCGCATGAAGATACCGAAAATCAAGCGCTCGTGCGGCAAATGCGCGCGGACAAGCCGAAGTTTCTCGCGGGAGTCCGCCAACTCTGGGCAAACCGTCGTTCAATGCCCGCGCGCAGCCGCACAACATATATAATGCCGAAGCAAGCGGGGAGGGCATTGATGAAGCACAAGTACCGGATTCTTTCGGCCATTCTGTTAATTGGCCTATTCGCCGCGATTGTGAGCGTGCACGCCGCCGGGCCCAATACAGAGACGGTCAAATTCCCCAGCGGCAAAGAGACGATCGAAGGATACCTGGCGGTTCCGGAGAAGCCGGGACGCTATCCTGCGGTGATCGTGATCCACGAATGGTGGGGGCTGAACGACTGGGTGAAGGAACAGACCCAGAAAATCGCCGAGCTGGGTTACGTAGCGCTGGCGGTGGACCTTTACCGCGGAAAGACCGCTACGGATCCGAACGAAGCGCACGAATTGATGCGAGGAATGCCGCAGGACCGCGCCGTGCGCGACTTGCAGGCGGGATACGATTACCTTGCAGCACGGAAAGACGTGAGCGGACGCATCGGAGTAGTTGGCTGGTGCATGGGCGGGGGTTATGCGTTGCAACTGGCGATACATCAGCCGCGGCTGTCTGCTTGCGTGGTGAACTATGGAGCGCTGCCGACCGATCCCAACGACATACAACAGATTGCAGCGCCCGTCCTTGGAAATTTCGGCGCAGACGATCACGGAATCACTCCGGCGGACGTGAAAGCCTTCCAGAAAACTTTGTCGGGCATGGGCCGTTATGTGGACATCAAGATTTATGACGGCGCAGGCCACGCGTTTGAAAATCCAAACAATGAGAAGGGCTATCGTCCCGAAGCCGCCGCCGACGCCTGGTCCCGCACGGTTGTGTTCCTCAAGAAGACGATGGGCGTAGGAGATCAACCCGCCCCGGCGAAAAAGTAGAGACGATCACGTCATTCGACGGGCGTTCGATGCCCGCCGGACGCTGTGCTAGAATGCAAATAAGTCAGTAGGCCCGTAGCTCAGTTGGCTAGAGCGCCACCTTGACACGGTGGAGGTCTGCGGTTCGAGCCCGCACGGGCCTACCACTCTTCTGCCAACCTCCGAGCCTGAGCGCAACAGTGGTACAGGCGCTGCGCAGTTCATCCGCCACCCGACGATCGTCCAATGCGCGCGCCACGACCATCCCGCCGACGCACAAAGCGGCCACAGCTTGCGCGGTAATGTGCCGTTGTCGCGCACGCACGTTCGAGCTGCGCTCCAACACTGTCACCATTGCCTTAAACACAGTTTCAAACGCGCGCTTCGCACTCTTCCCGCTGCGCGTCACATAAGACGGCAACGCCGCCATGGGACACGAATTCTCCACGTCGTCAAAATGCTGCCGTGACAAATATGCCCGCACCACCTGCGGCCCAACGTTCGTGGACGCCAGATCCACCTCCACCCCTTTCCAACGATTCTTCCAATTCGGATCGGTGAAGAAGCATCCCAGCACTTCGCTGTATAGATCGCTCTTGCTCCCGAAATAGCTGTAGAAGCCGCCATGCGTCAGTCCGGCGCCAGCCATAATCTGGCCTATCGAAACATTGTCAAATCCATGACGGTTGAAGAGCCGCCGCGCGCTCTGCACGATCTTCGCACTCACCTCAGCGCGGTGCCCCGCGGGATAAGGCATAAGTCCTCCTCGTTTCTATCGAGCCGCAGTATGCCCGCATAAATGCATCCCGTAAAATATTATCTTGAACATATTCTGAGCTAATGGTCTTATGCAGCGACGCTTGAAAATGCAGATTGAGGAGAACAAGAATGATGACCGGGAAGATGAATCCGATCGAATTCGCAAAGTCACCAACGCGCCGCCAGTGCCTGGCCGGAGCAGCCGTAACGCTGGGTGCCTTGGTCACATCTTCAGTGCTCGGGGGAAAGCAGCAGGCCATGACTGAAAAGCAAAGCACCGGCTCTGAAGCAACTCGCACATATCTCCATCAGGAGATCGATCTGAAAGCCAGCCCGCAGAAAATCTACGAAATCCTTCTCGACTCCAAACAATTCGCCGCTTTCACCGGCATGCCCGCCGAAATCAGCCGAGAACCCGGAGGCGCCTTCTCCATGTTCGGCGGTATGATCGTGGGACGAAGCGTAGAGCTCGTCGCCAACCAGCGAATCGTGCAGGCATGGCGCCCCGGCAGTTGGGACCCCGGAGTTTACTCCATCGTCCGGTTCGAACTGAAGGGTGATAGTGGGGAGACCAAACTCATCCTTGATCACACTGGCTTCCCCGAAGGCGATTTCGCGCACCTCGATCCCGGCTGGTACGCACGGTATTGGAACCCACTCAAGAAATATCTAAGCTAGTCGCGGATGGGCTCTAGATTCTGCAAAGCCGAAAGACTCTACTCTTCGCGGAGGGCCTTCAGCGGATCGATCCGGGCGGACCTGCGCGCCGGCACGTAACAGGCGAGCATGGCCACCGCTGCCAGCAGCAAGGGTGCGCCGACGATCAGGCGCGAATCGTTCGTGCCAATTCTAAACGCATCCACGAAAATGCTGGTTAGGGAAGAAAGTACTTTCACCAGCGCGATTGCACCCAAGAATCCCAGGACCGTTCCGACGCCCACTAGCGCCGTGCCTTCGCGCAGCACCAGCCGCAGCACTTGCGACCTGCTTGCGCCGAGCGCCATGCGAATTGCGATCTCCTTGCGCCGTTGCGCCACCGAGTAAGCCGTGATCCCCGCTAGTCCGATGGCAGCCAACACCAGGCCGAACACGCCAATCCCGCCGTATGTCTGGACAGCGAACTGCGAGGAAGATCGGCTGCGTTGCAGATATTCGCTGAGCGTCTGGACGGTAAAGATATTCAGATTGGGGTCGATGAAAGCGATCTCGTTCCGAATGCCGCTCAGCGCGTCGGGGCCCGCGTCCGACCGAACCATGATAGTGATCCCACCGGCGGGCGGCCGTGCGAAATCGCGCTGCGTCAGCGGCAAGTAAACCACCGATTGGCTGATTCCGATTCCCGTTTTCAAGTCGCGAACGACGCCCACTATTTCGTAAGACTGCTTCTGGTCCCTAAGGCGCTTGCCGATGGCATTCTCATTTCCGAAAAGTCTGTGCTCTGCGGACTCGTTCAGCACTGCGGGCAAGGAAAAAGTCTTGGATCCATCCGCCTGGCTCCGTTGATCGCGCTCTTCGAATTCTCGTCCGGCCAACATTGGCTCGCTGAGCGCGGCAAAATAGCCCGCGCCCACGGTTTCTTCGATCACGGATTGTTGCAGCGGCGATGTTTTCCCTGAGTCTTCCACAATAAGCGGGACGCCTTCATCATCATCTCTCGCGGTAAAGGGCTCATCCGCGGCCAATGCTATGCTGCGCACCGGGCCGGAAGTTTTCAAGCGTTCGGTAAGCTTTTCGAACAGGGCTTGCGATTTTTCGGGAGCGTAGCCGTCGCGCACCGGATCGATGGACAAAAGGTACATCGTGCTCGGATCGAACGTGGTCTGAACGCTGCTGGTCTTGCTGATGCCTATCACCAAAAAGCCTGTAATCAGCAGGAGCATAAGCGAAGCCGCAACCTGCGCGACCATTAATAGGTTGCGAAGGCCAAAGCGGCGGTAACCCGGCAAACGCAGCGCCGAACCTTCTTTCAGCGCCGGAGTGAGATCCGCTTTCGTGGCTTGCAGAGCAGGCAAGAGACTGAATCCGACGCCGCACACGAGCGCCAGTCCGAACGCAAAAACTCCCGCGTGCCAGTCCAGGCTAAAATCGGATTCGAAGGGCACCGTCATCGGCGGAGTAAAGTGAGAGTTCAATATCGAGAGGCCGTACGCTAACGCAAATCCAGCCACGCCGCCGAGCAGCGAAAGCAAAATACCCTCCGCCATCATCTGTCGAATCAAACGAAAACGGCTGGCTCCGATCGCCAGCCGAACCGCCAACTCTTTTCGGCGATTCGCGGCGCGCGCGATCAGCATGTTCGCCAGATTCATGCACGCAAGCGCAATCACCAGTCCCATCAGGGTTATGAAAAAACCAGCCAGCACCGGCTTCAAGTTCCGGGGCATCGGTACGTTGGTGCCGGCTGGAAGTAACGATACGCGCCGGCCTTTGTCCGCGCGCGTTAGCGAGGAGGGATCCTGCTCGTCGAGGTTGCGTGTGATCGCGTCGAGTCCCGCTTCCGCGGATTCAATTGTGACTCCGGGCGCCAGGCACATGATTGCCAGGAACTCTTTGGCGTTGTGTTGGTGCAAAACGTCGTTGGCGAGCTCCGGAGCGAGCGCGGCCGGCGCGGTAATCGGGACAAACAGTTCAGCGGGATTCATGCCCAGGGCACCATTGAAACCTTTCGGCGTAATTCCCACGATGGTGGCGAGTTGTCCATTCAGGCGAAGTGTTTGCCCCAGGGCGTTGGGAGAGGAATTGAGGCGATTGCGCCAGAAACGGTCGCTGATCACCACAGCGGTCGCTTCGCCCGGTTTGTCGAGTTCGGGACTGAGCACTCGCCCGCGTTGGGGTTGGACGCCGAGCACGGAAAAATAATCGGCTGATACAAGTTGACCGAACACGCGCTCGGGTTTCGCATTCAGATCGCCTTGGAAGGTGGTGTTGAACGGGACACCGCTCTGAAATGCAGCGACGCCGGCAAACAGGCTCTTTTGCTCTCGATACTGCTCGACGTAGTAGTACGAAACACGGGCGAGATCACCACCCGTCGACTCCTGGACCATCACCAAGCGCTTGGCGTTCGCCGCCGCCGGCAGATCACGAAATAGCATCTTCCACTTCGAGCTGTACACGTTTGTCGTTAGCCCAATGGCGAGTCCCATCGAAATGATGCCGACCAGCGCAAAGCCGGGCGACTTGATCAGCGCCCGCGACCCGTATCGCATATCTCCGCGCATTTCGCTCAGGTATTCGAGCGGCACGCGAATCGCGATGTCCGCGATTAGCCGGATCAGCCCGGCGACTCCTTGTCTCTTGGCGATTTCTTCCACGACGTCCTCACCGAGTTGGGTGACCTCGGTGCCGTAAGCCAATTTGAATTCGTGAGGAAACGCTTGCGCCAGCCGCCGGTAGATACGCCGTGCGAAATTCATTGCGTCACCATGGATTGCTTCACACGAATTACGCGAACCAATTCCTGCAGGCGCTCACATTCCGCGTCGAGCACACGCTTGCCGAGGACCGTTAGCCGGTAATAGCGGCGGCGCGCGTCGTCCAGTTCCGGAGCAGGGCGTTCGTCGGATTCTTCGATCAGATCCGCCTCAATCAGGCGCTTGATCGATCCATACAATGTGGCCGGCCACAACCGCACTTTTCCGGTAGTGTGATTCAGAACGTCCTGCATGATTCCGTAACCGTGCTGCTCGCCGCCGGCAAGCGACACCATGATGTGAAACCACTGGGTCTTGAGTGGGATGAATTTTTGAACGTCGATCTTCTTCATGTCGATATATATATCATTCGATATCTATATGTGTCAATAGAGAAATGAAACCTTGCTTGCGCTTTGCGAACTAGATTGGACGGCCTGAGCCCTAATGGCAAAGCTCACAGCATCCTGCTTTGCTACGCGATGGGGGATTGTTTCGAAGCGCTCGGAATTACTTTTTTGGCCCTGACGAAAGATAAGCCTTGGACTGCTGGCCGACAATGTCGATCAGATTCCCAATTGCCAGGTTCACATCGATCAGGTGCAGGCCCCAATCAGCGAAAACTTGCCCGCCGACCACGACGTCGCCTTTGATGTCACTGACGCGCGGACTAGCGGGGTCACTGTGCACGGTGATGGCGAGGTAGGAAACCGTGTCGGTAGCGACGCACTCAGCGGTCAGCATGCCCGGCACGCTTACGAAGGGAGTGGTAATGGGCGGCGCATCTCTGACCCAAGGGCCAGGAGCCGCCTCCGCGGCGGTCAAGATGCCGCTTCCGTTCGTTCTTAGATAAGCATGGAGCTCGCCGCTGCCTCCTCCGAGCGCTGCCGGATTCGTGCATGCGGACATCATGCCCTCGCCCGACACTTTGCCGAAGTGGGTGTTGGCCGGAGGCGGAACGGTGGCGCGAAACGAAGCGTACGTAATCACACACCCGGTTTGAGTGGCTGCGTGGCAGAGCGGCATATGCTGGAAAGCGCCGCCCACATCTTTGCCTTTGGGGACAGGCAGGCTGGTTCCGAGCAGCAGCGCGGAAATGATGCGCGCTTGCACCGGCTTGCCGTCAATTTCACTCTCGATGAGATGGGTGAGCACGTTGGCACCCTGGGAGTGTCCGATCAGCACGACGCCGCGGCCGTGATTGTCGTGTTCGAGATAGTAGTTCCACGCGTCGAGCACATCGTTATATGCCAGCAAGCGATCCGCCGGAATAAGAGTGCCGGCGAGGGCGGCCCGCAACGCGGTCAGAGTGACCTGCCGGTAGAGCGGAGCATAGACCCGGCACTTGGAAGCGAAGCGGGCAAACTGCACGCGCACCACTGCTTTTTCTTCCATACCAAGAGTCATGGTGCTGTTGCCGCCGGGTTCGGTTGAGACCGTGGGATAGACGTAGAAGCAATCGATCTGCGCGTCGGGATTGGCGGCCCAGTCTTCGCGCGTCTCCTTGCCGTCGGCGGAGATGACGGTGGTGGTCAGGTCCGTGGCGCAGGAGTCCTGACGGCCGGGGCGACAGAGCCAGTCTTCGCCATTGCTGTAGTCATTCTTTGCAACGGGCGAGTGCTTGGGGGATTCTTGCGCGGGCGTGGGCGCTGGTGCCGTAGTTGCGGATTGGGCAAAGATCGCGGCTCCGCAAGCGCACAGCAGAATCAAGACAGTAAGAAGGCGGCGCATCATGGTTTCCCCTTTTCCAGACGGCGAACATCGTAGCGGGTACTCGGCTGTTTGTCTTTTAATTAGTTTCCGCCGTCTTGGCAAGAGTCTAAGTGGATTGACACAGCGTAGGTCTTCCGTCCGACCGCCCACGGGCCCGGCGTTGACTCCCTCACCATTTCCTGCGAAAGATGACGTTATTATGATCGTTCAAGCACTGTATTCTTTTGTTGGTACGAGAACTAAACGCCATCGCGAAGCGACATGAGAGCATACTCGATCCAGTAGTTGGAGAACTGTGAATGACAAACGATCGGGCTCTGTGGACTGGTTTTATGAAGTCCGCAGAAAAGTTTGCTGACCGCCCTGCGGTGGTGGCGGAAGGGAAGACTCTCACGTACGGAGAGTTGCGTGAAAAAGCTTGTCGTATAGCGGCTACGATTCAAGCGCATCAGGATGCTTCGGCCACGCCTCTTACAGCGGTTTTTGCATACCGCAGCCCGACTGCGTTCGCGGGAGTTTTGGGGTCGTTGCTGGCCGGGAATGGCTACGTCCCTTTGAACCGCACGTTCCCGGTGGATCGAACGCAGATGATGTTCGCCCGTGCGGAGTGCGACTCGATCGTTGTGGATACCGGGTCGCTGCCTCAGTTGGATAAACTTCTCGAAGAATCGCGGAAGCCGCTCCTGATTTTGTTGCCTGATGTTGAGAATGTCGAAGCGCTACAGAAACAATGGCCGAGACATACTTTCGCTGGCGCGAATGATTTGGCTTCTTCACGCGATTGGCGAGAACCGGAGGTGCGACCGAACGCGATAGCGTACCTGCTGTTCACTTCGGGCAGCACCGGGATTCCCAAAGGCGTGATGGTAGCTCAGCGGAATGTGACTGCTTTCCTGGACTACATGGTGGAGCGCTACGGGATAACGGAAAAAGACCGGTTGTCGCAGATGTTCGATATGACTTTTGACCTTTCGGTGTTTGACATGTTTGTAGCCTGGGAGCGCGGCGCGTGCATTTGCTGTCCTTCGCAAAAAGCGTTGATCAAGCCCGGGAGTTTTATTCAGGAAATGGAACTGACGGTTTGGTTTTCGGTGCCGTCGACGGCCATTTTTATGAAGCAATTGGGAATGTTGAAGCCCGGCCGATACCCTACGCTGAGATTTAGTTTGTTCTGCGGTGAGCCGCTGCCCATATCGTCGGCTTCGGCTTGGTTGGAGGCTGCTCCCAACTCCATTATCGAGAATTTGTACGGACCGACCGAGTTGACGATTGCGTGCACTCTCTACCGCTGGGATCCGGTTAAGTCTCCCAATGAATCGGAGCTGGGGATTGTCCCAATTGGATATCCGTACCCGGGAATGGGTGTTTTGGTCGCGGATGAAACTTTGAAGGAAGTGGCTGGCGGAGAAGAGGGAGAACTGTTGATGAATGGGCCGCAGATGTCCCTCGGATACTGGAAAGACTCCGAAAAAACAGCTGCAGCGTTTGTCATTCCCCCGGGTAAGAAGGACATATATTACCGAACGGGAGACCGTGTCCGTCGCCCTCTTGGAAACGGGCCACTAACCCATCTAGGACGGATTGATTTTCAGGTTAAAATATTGGGTCACCGCGTGGAATTGGGAGAGATTGAAGCGGCGGTTCGCAAGGCCTGCGGCTTGGATGGCGTACTGGCGATAGGCTGGCCCGCAACTCCTAGCGGCTTCGGTGGGGTCGAGGTGTTCATCGAAGGTGAATCAAAGGACTTGGACGGACTTCGCAGCTTGGTCGCGGCCGGATTGCCGGACTATATGGTTCCCAGGAGATTTCATTTCATGGGCAAGTTGCCCCGTAACGTAAATAACAAGTTCGACCGCAAAGCGGTGATGAAGTTATTGGAAGAGGGTCTATGAGCGCGGTAAGTCCGGGCGATGTTCGAATTTTTCTTACAGGCTTCATTCAGAGGCGGCTTGCGGCCCAGGGGCAAGACCCGCTTAACGAACTGTCTGACGACTGCGACCTGTTGCTATCAGGAGTGATCGATTCGCTTGGGCTGCTGGAACTGGTGACTGCGGTGAACGAACACTACGGCCGGGAGATCGATTTTGAGGATCTGGATCCCGATCAGATGACTATCGTTGGCCCGTTTTGCGATTTTGTGGCGGACCGGATGGCTAAGGCATAGGTGAGTAATTGAACGTCAGCGAACCGGAAGCACCCGCAAGGCCTCCCCGATTCAGCATCATCATCACGTTCTACAATCAGCGAGACTTCATAAAGGATGCGCTGGACTCCGCGCTAGCGCTGCGAAATGCAGGATTGGAAATTATCGCGGTCGATGACGCTTCCACGGACGGTAGCCAGGAGATTTTGAAGCAATACCAGGGCTCGGTTCAGGTCGTGTGCCTGGAAACCAACCAAGGCGCCTGCGCGGCTCGCAATCGTGGAGCGTCTCTCGCAACCGGCGACTACCTGGTGTTCCTGGATGGCGATGACGCTTTTCTGCCTTGGGCTCTGGATGTTTACGCGCGGATCGTTCAGACCAAGAAGCCGAAGATGATTCTTGGAACCATGTGGTGGTTCGAAGGAGCGCTCTCCGCCGTTCCTCCCGGAGCTACGCCGCGGGAAATCACGACGGTGGACTATGGCGATTACCTGCGAAGAGATCGGCCGTTTGGAAACAGCGCCAGCGCGCTCGTGATCGCGCGAGAATCATTTGAGGATGTACATGGATGGCAGGCGGATTTCTTTCCACTGGAGGATCAGGATCTGGCCCTCAGATTGGGCGTCGCCGGCCGTACGATCCAGATTCTCGGACCTCCGACGGTTTTGCATCGAGCGCATGGCAGCTATACGGTGAAAAATGCATTGGCTTGCATTCGTGCTGTGGACGACCTGCACCGAAAAGAACGGCAGGGCGTTTATCCTGGAGGTGGGCGGCGCAGGCTTGAACGGCGCGCGCTGATCGGAGGTGTGGCGATCCATTGGACGAGGAGAGCTGCGAAGAGTGGGATGTACGGCAATGCTTTTACGCTCGTGGCCCGCGGCTGGCCAATGATTTTAGCGGCCGTGAGCCGAAGGGTTGCCGTGGTTCTGAAAGGGCGTCAACCAAGCGAAACTATCAAGATGAAGATCTGATTGGGAGAGCGCGAGAAGATGCCCACGCGATTCAGCATCATCATCACGTTTTATAATCAGCGAGGGTTCATAAAGGACGCGCTGGATTCCGCGCTATCGCAACGAAATGCGGAATTTGAAGTCATCGTGGTGGACGACTGTTCCAGCGACGGGAGCCAGGAGATTCTGAAGGGATACGGCGACGCAATCCGGTTGGTCTGCCACGAAACCAATAAGGGAGTGGGGGCGGCTCGCAACAGCGGCGCCGCACTAGCCACCGGTAATTATTTACTGTTCCACGATGGTGACGACCTGTTTCTGCCCTGGACTTTGGATGTGTTTGAGCGCGTGATCCAGGCCAAAAACCCGAAGCTGGTCCTCGGCGGCTTCTGGTGGTTCGATGGAACGCCACCGGCGCTGCAGCCGGCAGATATTCCCCACGAAATACGTATCTTCGAATATCAGGACTACCTGCGAAGAGACCGTCCGTTTGGCAAAGCTATTTGCAAAGTGGTTGATCGCCAGGCATTTGAGAGTGTGAACGGATGGCCAACTGACTATAAGATATTGGAGGATCTGGATTTCTTAATCAGGCTTTCCGCCTGCGGCCGGACAATTCTGATCCAATCACCTCTGACCATTTTCTACCGCCGCCATCCGGAGAACAATCTGAGACGCAATCGCTTAACGCCAATGTTTCTTGCGATACGCACGATGGTCGCGAACGAGCGTTCCGGAAAATACCCCGGAGGTAAACATCGTAGTTTTGAGCGGAAAGCGATGATCGGCGGCTTGGTGCTCTTCTGGGGACGGGATGCGTTCAGGGTCGGTATGTATTGGGAAGGGACCAAGTTCCTGGCGTATGGCGGAACAATGGCTCTTGCCGCAGTTACCCAGAGGCTCGGAATGATTCTACGTGGCCGGCAACCCTGCGAAGTCATCGAGATGTAGATCTGGTTGTTGAGAGCGTCAAGTACGGGATCGCGTGCTCAACGCGCTGAAACTTGGCAACGACTGATCGCCAGCTAGGCCTTTTTCTTTTCGAGAAACTCCAACAATACCTTCTGCCTCGTCACGACCCATGCGATGCGCCGACCCTCGAACGCGACGGCGGGGAGCGGAGGTTTTATGATGATTCCGCCGCCGGCTTGCATCTTTTCGAGGTGGGCATCGAGATCCGAGACTTCGTAACAGAGATGGTGCAATCCGCCGCCCCTCTTCAGAAAATGCCCCACAGGTGAATCGTCCGCGGCAGGCTCGACAAGTTCGACCATCGCGTCAGTGGGAGTAGGCGTTTGCAGGAAAGTCACTCTGACTTTTTGTAGAGGATCGTGGAAAATCTTTCCGTCCCAGGTTGCCAGAATTGAGCTTCCGAAAGCGGCAATTTCCTTTTCAATGCTATGGATAGCAAAGCCAACATGATGCAACCGCGGTTCCAAACGCGAGCTTTCAGTCACTCACGGCTCCCTATGGAGAGACAAGGCATCGATAGTTCCGCGCTGATTCTAGTACCACCGTTGCTCAGCGGCAACCCAGCTGAAACCTGGCCAGATTCTGCGTACGTATTTGATCGCGCCATCGCGGTCGCAAAGCGCCGTTTTTCCATTTGGACACCCGCCGCGTCATAGCTACAATTATCTATCACCAAGGGTCAGGGGTTTCAATTGGCGGATGCTACCAGATTAGGAAGTCCACAAAGTCTTTCCATTGAGGATTTTCGGGGGGATTTTGAGGAAGTTGCGGCTCTAGTCCAGCGGTCGTGGATGGAGAACAGCAATCAATCTTTAATGTACACGCCGGATTTTGTGGCCTCTTATTTCGAATATCCCGGCTCCAGCTTCACATTGGCACCCACGCTGTACGGCGGTAATAAACCCCTCGCCTTTATAGCGGGCTTTCCCCGTCGGCTGAAGGTCAAGGGACGCGAGTTGAACGTCATACTCAGCAGTTTTCTCTCGGTGTCCGGCGAGTACAAGAAGAAAGGATATGGAGTGCTCCTCTGGAGCGAGCTGGTAAAGAGGGCTCAAGCGGCAGGCTTTGACGGCATGGTGAACTACTGCGTCGATGGGGAGCCCATGAATAGAATGATCATGGGGTGCTGCCGTGCAATGAAGCTGCCCACCGAACGTATTTTCTCCGTTGGCTATCAAATGCGGATACTCCAGTCGAAGCCGGTCTCTCAGTTGGAATTGAAAATGGAAACGGATGATGTGGAAGCTTTGCTGCGAACGGCTGCTCTGGTCTCAGAACATGCGCCGCTGACCCGCATCTGGAGTGAGAAAGAAGCCGAATGGCAATGCCGTCGCTACGGCGGCGTTGTTGCGCGACACGTCTCGGGAGACAGACAAGGGGTTCTCACGGGCCACGTGGTGGCGATTGCTAACTCTCAGCAGACGAAGTGCTTGATCATCGAAGATGTGCTGTGGGGAACGCTCGAACAGGCGGAACGGCTGGCGCTCGTTCGGCAGATGCTCGATCAGGCTATCGCTGCAGGAGCACAGATGGCAATCGTCCCCTCGTTGGGATACGCCGACATGGAGCCCTTTAGCGCAGCGAGATTCCGCCGATCGCCGCGCGTATTGCAGGCGTATCTCACGGTATTTAAAGGTGACCCCCCTCCTGAGCCGGTTTCCGCCATGTATTTGGATGTTTTCTAAGTAGTTTCCTTCCACGAGGGCCAGGCTTTTTGCCAAACGCCGCTATGTTAGACTTTTGAGGGCCGAGTCAGTCGGCTTTCTATCCTGTTTTCGCTCGCTCGGAGCCAGTGCGCTGGATGCTGACAATTTATTGGTGCGGATCCTGTGAACCTAGTCGAAGCACTAGAGATTTTCAAACAAGCCCTTCCGGAAGGCGCGCAGCCGCTTCGGACGTTTTTGGCTTGCGGTTTTACTCCACTGCATCTGCAGACCTTCCTAGCTGCTCATTTGCGAAAGCGTTTACCTAAGCAACGCGTCGAAGTGAAAACCGGTCTGTTTGGGGATCTTGCGGGAAATCTTGAGCGCCTTCAGCCGTCAGAATGCGACATTCTGGCCGTTGTAATCGAATGGCAAGACTTTGACCCGCGCCTTGGGATTCGAAGCTTGGGCGGTTGGCAAACTACAGACTTGCCGGACATCGTGAAGTCTGCAAGCCTGGTTGCGGCGCGTCTGGAGCAGGCGCTGAGGCGGACGTCGGCTTTCGTCCCAGCGTGCGTTTCCTTGCCAACTCTTCCGCTGCCTCCTCTTTTTACAACGCCGGCTCGGCAGGCCGGCGACTACGAACTTCAGCTGCGGCAACTCGTCGCCTCGTTTGCCGCGTCAATCTCCCGCGACGCGTCCATACGCATCCTTAATACTCAGCGTCTCGATGAACTCTCCCCCGCGCCGGCGCGGCTCGATGTGCAATCGGATTTGATGGCGGGTTTTCCGTACAAACTGCCTCATGCCTCCGCCATTGCCGAGCTACTGGCCGCCTTAGTAGAGAATCCCACCCCCAGGAAGGGATTGATCACAGATTTGGACAACACGCTGTGGTCGGGAATCCTGGGTGAAGTTGGCACGGAAGGAATTTCCTGGCACCTCGATCAGCACTCACATATGCACGGCCTCTATCAGCAATTTCTTGGTTCGCTCGCTAGCGCGGGAGTTTTGATCGCCGTCGCCAGCAAGAATGATGCTGCGCTGGTCGCACAGGCCTTCGAACGAGAAGATCTCATTCTCTCCGAAGAGAGTGTGTATCCGTTTGAGGTCCATTGGTCTCGAAAATCGGAGTCCGTCCAGCGCATTTTGAAGGCGTGGAACATCGGCGCTGAAGCCGTCGTTTTCATTGACGATAGCGCGATGGAAGTTGCAGAGGTGAAAGCCGCATTCCCCGAAATGGAATGCATCGTTTTCCCGACAAATGATTACCAGGGAGTTTGGGATTTGCTGAAACGTATGCGGGATCTTTTTGGCAAAAGTGTGACTTCCGAAGAGGATTCGATTCGGCTGAAAAGCATACGTGGTGCAGGTGTCTTGCGCGAATCCTTGGATGCCACCGGGGGTTCGTTGGATGATTTCCTTCAGAGTGCGGACGCCTCGATCCGATTCACTTTCGGGAAACAAGCTGCAGATAATCGGGCTTTCGAGTTGATTAATAAAACCAACCAATTTAACCTGAACGGCAAGCGATTGACCGACGCGGCCTGGAAAACTTATCTGAACGATCCGGCAACTTTTGTGATGGCTGCGAGCTACGAGGACAAGTTCGGGCCGCTGGGAAAGATTGCAGTTCTACTGGGCAGGATTCAGGGAAAGTCGGTCCGAATCGATTCCTGGGTGATGAGTTGCCGGGCCTTTTCGCGGCGCATCGAATATCAATCCTTAAAACAACTCTTCGAGAAATTTGATGCAGAAGAAATTGGTTTCGATTATCAGGCGACACCCCGGAATGGACCGCTGCAGGAGTTCTTTGCCGAATTGCTGGGCTCCCCTTTGACCGCTGGCATGCGGCTCTCAAGGGCGGCCTTTTCGGAGAAGTCTCCGTCGTTATTCCACCGCGTGGAGGAGGCTGTGAATGGATGAGATGGAGACTCGTCTAGCCCGCTGTTTTTCATCCGTATTTCCGGAACTGACGACGGAACAGATTCGCAGCGCGACCATGGATTCGGTGCCGGCGTGGGATTCTTTAGCCGCCGTCACGCTCGTCGCAGTCCTTCAGGAAGAGTTCGGGTTGCAGATCAATCTCATGGACCTGCCGGAGTTAGTGTCTTTTGATGCAGTACAAAATTATGTTCGCAAGCACAAAGCCGTTAGCTGATTAAGTGGCCGCGAATTGAAACACAAACGAGAAAATACGTGAAAGAGAGCACAGTCCGAGGCCTCATAAACCGCCTCTTTCAGAATCTTGCGAGAATCGTGCCGGGCGCCACGACACTAAGAGTGAAGTTGCATCGGGCTCGCGGAGTTCATATTGGAAAAGACGTGTGGATCGGTTATGACGTGATACTCGACACTTCGCGCCCGCATCTTATTACGATTGGCGATCGCGCGTCGGTCGGCATACGTACGACGGTGATTGCCCATTTCAAGGAAACCCAGGGTGTGACGATCGAAGAAGATGCGTTCGTGGGACCTGGGGTAATGATTTTGCCGAATGTGGTGATCGGCCGTGGCGCGGTGGTCACCGCCGGGAGTGTGGTCACGAAGTCCGTGCCGCCAATGACCGTGGTGCAGGGTAATCCTGCGGTCGCCATAGCAAAGTGTGGGGTTCCCCTCACGCCTGACATTTCCTTGAAGGCGTTTTCGCGACGCCTTACATCGCTAAGTTCAACTTCTGCAAAGTCCATCCCCGGCGGCAAGACCTAAACCGCCTGCGGGTTACTGTCCGAGACACAGGGAGAGTTGGTGAAACTAGTCGTTCCTTACTCAGGGGAATTGAATCCAGCCGACGCCCGCCTCGTTCGTCTTACGGAATCTATAGGCGGTCAATGTGAATTGCTGAGCATCGAAAAAGGAGCCACGCTTTCGCCGGAGTTTATCGAGAAGCATGTCGGTGACAAGAATTCCTGCTTTGTAGTAAATCCTGCCGCGATTCGAGAGTGTTTGCAGGGTGAGTCTTTTCCGCCAAGCCTAGCTTCCTACCTGGTTTCGCAGTTTTCCTTCGTGCTCCTTCACAATTTGTCGCTCGATCCTCTTGCAGCCGGCGCCGTCAGCGCATTTTCGCAAGGATCTCTGCACTCACTGCAACCGATCGAAGGGGCAGGGTTGAGCTATGAGATCAGTGCAGGACACAAAGAAGTATGCGGGGCTTTTTCGGGCCTGACTTTTGGCCCGATCGCTCAGACAAACGACCGGGTTTTTATCGAAAATGCGACGGCCAGCGCGGTCCAAACGTATATATCGATCGGAGGCCGGCCATTCTTTGCAAGCATTCAACGCGAGCGGGCGGAGATTTTCTTTCTTGCAGGCGCGAACGTGGCGGACCTCAGTGCCGACGTGAGTGGAAAACCTTTGGCGGAGTATTTTTCACAATTGATGCCTGCCGCGATGTTCACTCGATATGCGTTTCGTGAGCAATGCTGGCGACCGAATCAGCATCATGCAACGCTGGTTATCGACGATCCGTTGCTCAGAAAAGACTATGGGTTTCTGAATTACGAGCGTCTGCTTGCGCTCATGGACAAATACAACTTCCATACCAGCATCGCGTTCATACCCTTCAATTACCGGCGAAATTCGCCTGGGGTTGCTCGCATGTTCCGGGAGCGGCCTGACCGTCTCTCGATTTGTTTCCACGGAAACGACCACACCGCTGCCGAGTTTGCGTCGAAAGATTCCGGCCTGCTAAACGCCATGTTAACCGTAGCCGAAGAACGCATGGACGCGCATCAGAAGGATACGGGAATTCGATGTGACCATGTGATGGTATTCCCTCAAGGAAATTTTTCGCGAGATGCCATGGCTGCGCTCAAGGCGCACAATTTCTCCGCAGCGGTGAACTCAGGTCCTTACCCGCGCGGGGAAAATTCGGGCCTCAGCCTTTCAGACTTCATGGAGCCTGCGGTACTAAAATATGACGGATTTCCTTTATTTCTCAGGAAATATCCGCGGGAAATCGCGTTGCAGGATATTGCGTTCAATCTTTTCTTCGGGAAGCCTGTCTTAATTGTGGAGCATCACGAAATCTTCAAAGATCCGGAGTCTCTTATCCGGGTGGTATCGCGCATTAATGCTCTGGCGCCCGAGATACGATGGTCTAATGTGCAGAGCGCTGTGGAGAATTCCTACCTTCGGCGACGGACTACGGATGGAACTCTGGAAATCCGCGCGTATGCGAATGCGGGCAAGATTGCAAACACTTCAAAGGATATTCTGCGATGTTCTGTCGAATGGCCCGTGCGCGGTGACATCCCGGCAGAAAAAGTTCTTCTCGATGGGACGCCGTGGCGTGATGCGCGGAGAGATGATAAAGGGATTCGTCTCTCGTTTGAGGTGCCTGCTGGAGGATCGCGCGAATTCTCGGTTGTTTACCAAAATAACTTCGGCTTATCCGATGCGAACCGTCGAGTTCCGTGGAAGGCGAAAGCTTTCTTCCGCCGCAGGCTTTCAGAACTGAGGGATAACCATCTCAGTAAGAGTCCCGGTTTGTTGTGGGTTGCCAAAGCCTTGCAAAGAGCTTTGCTCAAGGGCAGTAATTCTTAACAGTTCGCGCTGATTTTCGTTGCCATCGGCGCACCTTCTACTGGTTCTTGACCACCTCGCCGCCCTTCATTACGAATCGGACGTTTTCCAGCAAGTGCACGTCGGCGAGCGGATCGCCGTCAATAGCGATGATGTCCGCAAACTTTCCAGGCTCGAGTGTGCCAACGCGGTCCGTCCAGCCGAGCAAATCGGCTGCGTTTACGGTAGCGGCTTGAATCGACTGCAATGGCGAAAGACCGAGTTTGACCATGACCGCAAATTCTCGCGCGTTCAAACCGTGAGGATAGACTGCGGCATCGGTGCCGAACGCAACCTTTACGCCCTCCTTGAAAGCAACTCCGATATTCTGGCGCGCGATCGGCAAAACGATTTTGGCCTTTTCGATCATGTTGGGGGTGAGGCCAAGCGTCATCATATTTTCCGTCAGCCAATCGCCGAGATAGAGCGTGGGAACCAAATACGTGCCGTGCTGCTTCATCAACTGGATGTCTTCCTCATTTATGTAGCTGCCGTGCTCGATGGAATCCACACCTGCGAGCACCGCGTTCTTGATTCCGAGAGCGCCGTGAGCGTGCGCCGCCACTTTGCGGCCTAAACCGTGCGCGGTGTCGACGATCGCTTTCATTTCCTCGGGACTATATTGCGCGAGTGCCGGGTTATCGCCTTCGGAGAGCACGCCGCCGGTGGCCATGAATTTGATCACGTCGGCGCCGTATTTTATGTTTTCCCGCACCTTCATCGTCACGCCATCGATGCCGTCGGCTACTCCATCACTCGAAAAATTGAATTGAGGCGCGAGGAAATTCTCGTCGGCGTGGCCTCCGGTGATGCTGAGCGCGGGGCCGGAAGCGAGTATTCGCGGGCCCGGAACATCTCCGGCCTTAATGGCGTCGCGCAAAGCTATGTCTGAATATCCATTGGCCCCCACATTGCGCACGGTTGTGAAACCAGCTTCGAGAGTGAGGCGGGCATTGCGGGCGCCGATCAGTGCCTGCCGCGGATAAGAAACGTGCAGGCCTGCCGGACCCGACATGTACGGCGTGAAAGTCAGGTGCGTGTGGCAATCAATCAAACCAGGAAGCACAGTCGCGTTCGAAAGGTCGATTGTCTTAGCGCCCGCTGGAAGCTGGCTTGAAATTTCCGCGGCCTTTCCGATGGCTTTAATGCGATCGCCTTCGATCCAGATGATTTGATCCGCAAGATAATTTCCGGTGCGAACATCCAGCACTTTTCCCGCACGGATTGCAATTTCTGCGGGTGCGGAGATTTTCGGAGTCTGAGCGGCGCACACCCCGATTAAAATCGAGCTCAAAAAGCAGAACCATTCCAAACGTTTCATCAAAGACCTCGCCGAATAACTCATCTAGGCTCCCCTAAGAATTCTTGCACGCGCCCAAACGTTTTTAGACGCGGCGGCATTTCGATGGGGATTGTATCTCCGCCGCAGGGATTACCTCTGCGGTTTTTTTCGGACTCCGGCGCCATCCGCAGAAACCCTTTCGCAGTCCTCCCTTGGTTCTGACGACACTCGTTTCTACTATTTTTCGACTGTGCTGTTGACACGCCTGCTCGATAATGTATTATTATGCAGTGAGATGAATAATCACGCATAAGGTTGAATGGGCGCGCATAAAAGATTTCGGCAAGGGCAGATTTTGAAGGTGCTGGCGGGGCCGCCGGTTGGCAGCCAGGACGAACTGCGGCGGCAGCTCGTGCACCTGGGCGTGCGGGTTACACAAGCCACGCTCTCGCGCGATCTTCGCGAACTGCGCCTGGTGAAAACTGCCGAGGGCTACCGGCCTCTTTCCGCTGCGGCAGCCGAAGAAACGTCTTCAATTCCCGCGCTGGCCCGCGCGGTGAAGGAATTTTTGCTGGATGTGCGCCCGGCGCAGAACATGCTCGTTTTGAAAACGCCCCCAGGCGGAGCTCAGCCGATCGCTGCGGCTCTGGACGCGGAGCGCTGGAAAGAAGTGGCCGGAACGCTGGCGGGCGATGACACGGTTCTAATCATCGCGCCGTCACGCACTGCGCGCGGCGTGGTTCAGAAACGAATCGAGGAAATGCTGGGATGAGCGATAAGACAAAAGTTGCCGTCGTCGGAGCAACCGGCTATGCGGGATTCGAGATGGCCCGGCTGCTTCTGCGGCATCCGCAGATCGAGAAGCCGATATTCTTCGTTCGCGGGGAACATGCAAACGTTCGCTGCCTGACGGAAATTTTTCCGCAGCTTCGCGGCTGGGGCGAAGCGCGCTGCATGCCGCTTTCGGCAGGCGCTGTTGCAAACAGCGGAGCGAATGTCGTTTTTCTGTCGACACCGCACGAAGCTTCACTGGAGCTAGTCCCCGAACTTCTGGCGGAGAATCCCAAGCTGCGCGTGGTCGATTTGAGCGGCGCGCTGCGTTTTCGGGAGCCGCAGACTTTTGCCGATTGGTACAAGCTGGCGCCCGCTAATGCGGAAACGCTTTCCGAAGCGGTCTATGGCTTGCCCGAAATTTACGCCAATGCCTTGCCGAAAGCGCGGCTGGTGGCCAATCCAGGTTGCTATGCAACGTCCGTGATCCTCGGGTTGCGGCCGCTGGTGGAAGCCGGCTGGATTAACTCATCTCGCGGCGTGGTGTGCGATTGCAAGTCCGGCGTGAGCGGCGCGGGGAAAGAACCGAAGCGCGAAACTCATTTCGTCGAGGTGAATGAAAATTTCCGCGCTTACGGCGTGTTCACGCATCGGCATACTCCCGAGATTGCAGAACATGCTGGAATCGCTTTGGACGATTTTATTTTCACTACCCATTTGCTGCCTGTGGAGCGGGGAATTCTTTCCACTCTGCACGTGTGGCTGGCACAGCCGCGCCGCGCGGACGAGATCGAAAGTCTCTATCGCCGTTTTTACGCCGAGCGGCGAATGGTCCGCATTTTGCCCGCCGGACGCTTGCCGGAACTGCAGCACGTAACACACACGAATTTCTGCGATATCGGGTTTGCGTTGGATCCTTCGGGCGAACGGCTGGTAATCCTTTCGTGCCTCGATAATTTGGGCAAAGGCGCGGCGGGGCAGGCGGTACAAAACATGAACGAGATGTTCGGTTATCCGGAGACTGCGGGGTTGCTATGAGACTGGTGATCAAAGTTGCGGGCGCGCTCCTGGAGCGCAAAGAAACGGTGCAGACGATCGCGCGGCAAGTAAGCGAACTCGCGCGCGGCGGACATGAGCTGCTGGTAATTCACGGCGGCGGAAAGATATTCACGAGCACGCTCGAACGCATGGGAATTTCCAGCCGCTTTGTGAACGGGCTTCGCGTTACCGATCGCGAAACGCGGGATGCTGCCGTGATGGTTTTTGCCGGACTGCTGAACAAGCGTCTCGCGGGAGCTGTTTCACTGGCCGGACAGCCGGCTGTGGGCATAAGCGCGTCCGACGCCGCATGTTTTCTGGCCGAGCCGATGCAAGTTGGCGAATGCGAAGGCAGCCTTGGATACGTCGGCTACCTCACCGAGGTAAATGTGGAGTTCCTGCGCTCACTCTGGAGCGCGGGGATCGTTCCGGTTGCTTCCTGTCTGGGGCTCGGCTCCGATGGAGAGCTCTACAACATCAACGCCGATCATATGGCGGCCGCGGCTGCGGAATTCGTTCAAGCCGACCGCTTGATTTTTCTCACCGACGTGGCGGGTGTGCTGGACGGAGAAAAAGTGCTGCGCGCGGTTCGCGGCGCGGAAATTGAAGATCTTATCCGCCGAAATAAAGTATCGGGTGGAATGGTTTTGAAACTCGAAGCCGCGAAGCGCGCGTTGGCCGGAGGCGTTAGCGAGGTCCACATCGTAGGCGGAACGCTGCCGCGTTCCTTGTTCACCGCTGCAAATGGCTCGCGCCGTTTTGGCACCCGGGTGCTTCCAGCCGTTCATTCCACTGCGAGAATGGCTCAAGGAGCGGCGCGCTAGAAATGGCAAAAAGGAAAATCGCGGCGAAAAAATCCGTTTCTGCGGCCGGGATTCGGGCGGATGAAGCACGCCACTTGATGAGCACGTACAAACGTCCGCCGGTTGTATTTGCTCGCGGGCGCGGATGCCGCCTTTACGATTCGGAGGGACGCGAGTATCTCGATTTTTTGGGTGGCATCGCGGTGAACGCGTTGGGACATGCGCACCCGCGGCTGGTGCGCGTGATTCGGCGAGAAGCCGGCCGGGCCATTCATCTTTCAAATCTTTTTCACAACGCATATCAAGGGCCGCTGGCGCGGAAGCTCGCGGATTGGTCCGGACTCGATCGCGTTTTTTTCACCAACAGCGGGACCGAAGCGATCGATGGGGCGTTGAAGCTGGCGCGCGCCTACTCACACGCAAAGCAGAAGAACAGCAGCTCAGAATCCGCCGGAAGAAAAACACGAATCCTAGCTCTGGAGAACTCGTTCCACGGCCGAACATTTGGCGCCGTATCCATCACACATACGGCGAAGTATCGCGAACCGTTCGAGCCGCTGGTTCCCGGTGTTGAATTCGTGCGCTTCAACCATGTGGCGGACCTCGAATCCAAATTTGACGATTCGGTTTGTGCCCTGGTGATCGAGACGATTCAAGGCGAGGGCGGCATTTTCCCGGTGGACGAGCGTTTCTGGAATCGCGCGCGCGAGCTTGCCACGCAACACGACGCTGCGCTGATCGCCGACGAGATACAGTGCGGCCTGGGCCGCACGGGACGATATTTCGCGTATCAGCAATTTGATTCGTTGCCGGATATTACCGTCGTCGCGAAGCCGCTTGCAGCAGGGCTTCCGCTGGGCGCGATTATCGCGAACGAGAAGTTTGCCTCGGCGTTCACACCCGGCACTCACGGGACCACGTTTGGCGGCGGACCGCTCGTCTGCGCGACCGCGCTTGAATTTCTTACCATCGTCGAAGAAGAAAAGCTGCTGGCGCAGGTGCGAGAGCGCGGGGCTGAATTGCGTGCCGGCCTCGAAAAACTTGCCGCACGGTTCGATTTTATCCGCGAAGTGCGCGGCCAAGGATTGATGCTGGGTGTGGATCTGTCATGCGACGGCGCGCCCATCGTTCAAGAAGCGCTGCGCCGAGGCGTACTCATCAACTGCACGCACGACCACATCTTGCGTTTGCTTCCACCGTTCATCATTCGCAAGCGCGACATCGTCGAATTTCTCGCCAAACTGGAACCTGTGCTGGTCGCGAGCTCAAAAGCGGCTGCGACGGCATCGGCCAAAGAGCACAAGTTAAGGACACCAATTCAAACGCAGCCGAAGGCCATGGCTGCTTCGAGGCAACTATGAACGCCGCCGTCGTTCCTTTGACGTTAACGAAAGATCTTTTAACTGGAATGGAATGGACTCCCGCGCAGGTACGCGAACTATTCCATCTCGCGGCCGACGTGAAAGCCCATCCAGACCGCTATCGCGGAGCGCTGGCCGGCCGTTTCCTCGCGCTGATTTTCGAGAAACCTTCCTTGCGCACGCGCGTAACTTTCGAAGTCGGAATCTCGAGCCTTGGCGGCGCGACGGTCTTTCTCGACCATACGGAGACAAAGCTGGGCCAGCGCGAATCCATTCCCGACGTGGCGAAAAATCTCGAACGCTGGGTTCAGGGAATCGTAGCGCGCACGTTCACGCAGGAATCGATCGATGCTCTCGCCGATAACGCGTCCATCCCGGTGATTAACGCGCTTTCCGACCGTTATCATCCCTGCCAGGCACTCTCGGATTTCTTCACTCTGGAGGAACGTTTCGGCAGCCTGCGTGGACTGAAGCTGGCCTACGTTGGCGACGGCAATAATGTCTGCCATTCGCTGCTGAGCATCGGGGCGCGCGCTGGTGCACATGTTCGCATCGCCACGCCTGCGGGTTACAATCCTGATCCCGCTGTAGTATCGGAAGCGAAACGCACGGCGCGCGAAACGCGCGGCAAGATTGAACTTTGCAGCTCGCCTGAGGAAGCCGTCGCGGATGCGCAGGCGATTTACACGGACGTGTGGACCAGCATGGGTCAGGAAGGAGAAGTGGCGGCGCGCGAAGCGGCCTTCGCGGCCTATCAGGTGAACGATGCGCTGTTCGCGCAAGCCGCGCCTGACGCAGTCTTCATGCACTGTCTTCCCGCCCATCGCGGTTCGGAAGTCAGCGAAGAAGTAATCGATTCGCCGCGTTCGATCGTGTTCGACCAGGCCGGAAACCGTCTGCACATGCAGAAAGCCATCCTGCTCACTCTGCTGAATTAATTAATCGAGGAGAACGAATTGCCGAAGAAAGTTGTGCTGGCGTACTCTGGAGGTCTGGACACCTCCATCATCATTCCCTGGCTGAAGGAAAATTACGGCTGCGAAGTGATTGCTATGATCGGCGATCTCGGCCAGCAGGAAGATCTGGAAGCAGCGCGCAAGAAGGCGCTTGCCACCGGCGCCAGCGCCGCTTTCGTGGAAGATCTGCGCGAGGAATTCATCACCGGTTACATCTGGCCAACTTTGCGCGCTGGAGCCGTTTACGAGCACAAATATCTGCTGGGCACTTCTTTCGCGCGGCCGTTGCTCGCGAAGCGTCAGGTTGAGATCGCGAAAAAACTAGGCGCCGATGCCGTCGCTCATGGCTGCACGGGCAAAGGCAACGATCAAGTGCGGTTTGAGCTGGCGGCCAAAGCGCTCGCGCCTGAATTGCAAATCATCGCGCCGTGGCGCGAATGGAAGATAGCGTCGCGGGAGGAAGCCATCGCCTACGCCCGCGCGCATAACGTTCCCGTCGAGCAGACTACGGAAAATATTTATAGCCGCGACCGCAACATTTGGCATTTGAGCCATGAAGGCGGAGTGTTGGAAGATCCCGCCAACGCGCCGGATGAAAGCATGTGGCAATGGGTGGTAGCGCCTACGGCAGCGCCCGAGAAGCCGACCATAGTTGAAATCGGATTCGAAGGCGGAACTCCGGTTTCGGTGAACGGCAAGAAACTCGATTCCATCCCGCTGCTCACGCTGCTGAATGAAATCGCAGCAGCCAACGGCGTAGGGCGCATGGACATCGTCGAAAACCGGCTGGTGGGGATCAAATCGCGTGGCGCGTACGAAACGCCCGGCGGAACGCTGCTGGTGACTGCGCACCGCGAACTCGAATCGCTCGCGCTGGATCGCGAAACCGCGCACTACCAGCAGATTCTTTCACTGCGCTACGCGGAGATGGTCTATTACGGCATGTGGTTCACGCCGTTGCGCGAAGCGCTCGACGCTTTCTTCACCAGTTCGCAGCGGCGCGTCAGCGGTACGGTTTCACTCTCCCTTTGCAGGGGCAACGTGAACGTGACATCCCGCCGCTCGCCCTATTCGCTTTACCGCACGAATCTCGCCAGCTTCACCATGACCGGCTACAACCCGAAAGATGCGGAAGGCTTCATCAATCTTTTCGCGCTGCCTATCACCGTGCCGCAGGAAGAAACTCAACCCAAAGCGCAGGCCGCGCATCACGAGGCCAAAGCTCGATGAGTGATGCCGCAAGCCAGCGGAAAATGTGGGGAGGCCGTTTCGAGCGCGGTCCCGATGCATCGTTCTACGAATTCGAGCGCTCCTGGAAATTTGACCGCCGGTTGTTGCCGCAGGAATTCGCGCTCGATCGCGCTTGGGCACGCGCCATCGCTCGCGCGGGAATTCTCACGAAAGAAGAGGGCGAGCAGTTGGTTGCGGCACTTGATGCTCTCGAGACCCGCGCAAAATCCGACGCTGCCTGGCTCGACAATTCGAAAGCTGAGGACGTCCATCATTTCGTTGAAACCGCGCTGATCGAAAAACTCGGCACGCTCGGCGCTAAGTTGCACACCGGGCGCAGCCGCAACGACATGGTGGCCACCGAATTTCGCATGTATGTGAAAGACGCCGCGCGCGAAATCCGGCGCGCCATCGCTTCATTGGAAAATGCTATCGCAACGCAGGCAGAGCGCAATCTGAAAATCCCCATGCCGGGTAACACGCACATGCAACACGCCCAGCCGCTGCTTCTTTCGCACTGGCTTCTGGCGCACGGGGAGGCGTTTCATCGTGACGCTGAACGAATCGCCGCTGCCGCTGCGCGCGCCGATGTTTGCCCGCTCGGCTCGGGCGCTCTTTCCGGCTGCGCATTTCCGCTCGACCGTAAAGCGCTCGCTCAGGATCTCGGCTTTTCCAGTATTTCCGCCAACAGCCTGGATTCGGTCAGCGACCGCGATTTCGCGCTCGAATATCTCTTTGCGCTTGCAACTCTTGCGATGCACCTGTCCCGGCTCGCCGAAGATTTTGTGCTGTTCGCTTCGCCGGAGTTCGGGTTCGTTGAGTTGCCGGATGAATTTTCCACCGGCAGCAGCCTGATGCCGCAAAAGAAAAATCCCGACGCTTGGGAGCTAATTCGCGGCAAGACGGGGCGAATCTATGGAAGCCTATTCGCTCTGCTTACTACCATGAAGGGCTTGCCCTCCAGCTATCAGCGCGACTTGCAGGAAGACAAAGAAAATCTTTTCCAGGCTCAAGATCAGGCACTGGCCATGCTGCAAATTGCGGGGGCTACATTGGCGGCCACCCAATTTCGCGAAGATCGTTTGCGTGCGGCGGCGCAGGATGCGGCGCTTGTTGCCACCGAAGTCGCGGACTATCTGGTTACTTTCGGGGTTCCTTTCCGCGAGGCGCACGAAATCGCAGGCAAAGTATTTCAAGCGGCGGAAAAGGAAGGGAAATCGATCCGCGAAATGCCGGTCGAGCGGCTGAAAGAATTTTCCCCAGTCTTTGAGGGAAGTTTGGCTACGGCGCTGACTCTGGAATCCGCGCTGGCGCGCCGCTCGTCGCCTGGCGGAACTGCTCCCGGGGCGGTTCGAGCTGCATTGCAAGAATTCAAGACTCGTCTGGCGAAGTTGGAGGCGGGCCTGTGAGAGCGCGGCGCGCGAGAATTTCCGATGCGCCCGCAATCTTTGGGCTCATCGCACACTACTCCGAGCAAGGATTGTTGCTGGCTCGCACTCAGGAGGAAATCCGCCGGAACATCGGCCACTTTTTGGTTCAGACAGACTCTCGGCGTGTGGTGGGCTGCCTTTCGCTCGAAAAATATAGCGCGGACCTCGCGGAGATTCGCTCCGTGGCCGTGGATACGCAGATTCGAGGATGCGGAATCGGTACAAAGCTGATTGCGTTTGCGTTGGAGGAAGCGCGAAAGAGCGGGATCGCTCGCGTTTTTGCCGTAACGCATGCGCCGCAATTCTTCGAGCGACAGGGTTTCGTGGCTTCTTCGAGAAAGCTGCTCACTGAAAAAATCGAGCGCGACTGTTGCACCTGCGTAAAACGCCGGTCCTGCAAACTGGTCGCGGTGATTGCGACGGTGCTGCCCGAGCGCATCATGCTGCCGATCCTCAGTGAATCCGCTACGCCCATGTCCGCATGAAGTCACAACCTTCGCGTGCTGACATTCCGCGTGGCTTCACATTCGCAGCTACTGCGTGTGGTCTCAAAAAGGCTCGTCTCGATCTGGCTTTGCTCACAAGCGATACCGTCGCGACTGCCGCCGCTGTTTTCACCACAAATCGAGTGCAAGCCGCGCCAGTCCGTCTCTCGCGCGAACACTTGCAGAACTCAGGCCACAAAATCCGCGGGGTAATCGTCAACTCCGGAAACGCAAATTGCTGCACTGGGCCGCAAGGAATCGCGGCTTCGCGCAAAACAGCCGCGAAGCTTTCGCGCTCGTTGGGTTGCAGGCAAGACGAAATACTCGTGTGTTCTACGGGGGTAATTGGTCTCCCGCTGCGCGCGGAGAAAATTCTGCGGACGATTCCGCAGCTCGCGCAGGCGCGAAGCTCGGACGCACCAGCTTTCGAGCAATTTACGAAAGCGATCATGACCACCGATACGCGGCCGAAATGGGCTGCGGCAAAATGCCGCATCGGCAGAAAGGTGGTTCGCATTCTCGGATGCGCCAAAGGCTCGGGGATGATTGAGCCGCACATGGCTACCATGTTGGGATTCCTCGCTACGGACGCGGCCGTTTCACCGGCTCTGCTATCGAAAGCGCTTCGGGCTGCCGTGTCACGCACGTTCAACGCGATTACGGTGGACGGAGATACTTCCACGAACGATACCGTCACGTTGCTCGCGAACGGTGAAAGCGGCGCGCGGAAGATTTCGAGCGAGAATAGTGACTACCGCAAGTTTTGCGCCGCGCTGGAAGTTGTGTGCAAATCTCTCGCGCTCGCTATCGTAGCGGACGGCGAAGGCGCTGAACGCGTGATCGAAATTGAAGTGCGAGGGGCGACCTCGGATCGCGCCGCGGATAAAATCGCTCGCACCATCGCGAATTCGCCGCTGGTGAAGACTGCTTTTGCGGGCGCCGACCCCAACTGGGGCCGCATCCTCGCTGCCGCAGGCCGCTCAGGCGTTTCGTTCGAGCCGAACAGCGTTGATATTCATATCGCGGGCATGTCCGTGTGCCGGCGTGGCCGCGAGCTCGGCTTCGATGAGCGCGTTGCGCATCGCAAGATGCTGGCCAAATATGTCCCGGTAATAGTGGATCTGCACGCCGGCCGAGGCGCGGCCCGCGTATGGACCTGCGATTTCACTGCGGAATACGTCCGTATCAATGCAAGCTACCGCACGTAGGGCCGGATGAGATTTTTCGCGGACCTCTATGAATCCCAGGTCCAATCCGCGAACTGCTCGCGCAATTTGGACTTAAGCAGTTTGCCAACCGACGTGTGCGGAATTTCCAGGGCAAAGACGAAAGCGTCCGGCAACTGCCATTTCGCAAACTTCGCGGCCAGAAATTCCCGCAACTCTTCCGGCTGCAAAGAAACTCCTTCTTTTGCGACCACCACAGCCAGAGGCCGTTCCTGCCATTTTGGGTGCGGCACGCCGACGACGGCAGCTTCACGCACGCCCGGGTGGCACATCAGCGCATTTTCAAGATCGACGGAGCTAATCCATTCGCCGCCGGATTTGATGAGGTCCTTGCTGCGGTCGAGAATCTTGACGTAGCCTTCTTCATCAATCGTCGCGACATCCCCGGTGCGGAACCATCCGTCAGTTGTCCAGCGGTCGGCGGTTTCGGGCGCTTCAAAATAAGTCGCCGCGACCCATGGACCGCGAACTTCCAGCTCTCCGGACGCGGCGCCGTCCCAGACTGCTTCGCCTTGCTCTCCCATGACTCGCAGTTCAATGAACGGTGCAGGGATACCCTGCTTCGCACGGATTTTATATTTTTCATCGTCCGTGCCGTGGGCCAGCGTGGACTTGATCAGCCCTGTCGTAGCCAGCGGGGCAGTTTCAGTCATGCCCCAAAGATGAGTGATGTGGATGCCGAAGCGGTCGAGGCCGCGCAGAAGCGATTCGGGCACCGCGGCGCCTCCGCATACGATTCGCACAGGGTGCGAGATTTTCCAGCGTCCAGGGTTTTTCTCGAGCGCGTCGAGCAGGCCGAACCAAATCGTCGGCACGCCGCAAGCAAGCGTGACTTTTTCACTTTCTATCAGACCCAACAAACTTTCCGCGTCCACATGCGGGCCGGGCAAGACCAGCTTCGCACCGGCCATGGCAGCCGTAAACGGCAAGCCCCATCCATTGGCGTGAAACATGGACGATGCCGGAAGCAAGACGTCGTTGTGGCTGATGCCAAAGCAGTCGGTGAGACTTTGAGTCAAGCTGTGCAGCACCAGCGCTCGATGAGAATAGACCACGCCTTTGGGCTTTCCCGTGGTGCCGGAGGTAAAACACATGGCTGCGGCTTCGTTTTCTTCCAGCAGCGGATATACAAATTCATCGTCGGCAGCAGAGAGAAAATCTTCATAGCTTTCGTGCGCGCGCGGGACCTTTCCGCCGCTGAAGGGCACCACGAAAACGCGTTCGAAATTGGCCTTGCCGCGGAAGGATTCATAGACCGGGAGCAATACATCGTCAACGATCAAATAGCGGTCGCGCGCGTGATTGGCGATGTAAGCCAGTTCGTCGGGATGAAGGCGCACATTCAAAGTGTGCAAAACGCCGCTGGAAACGGGCACTCCGAGGTAAGCCTCGAGATGCACAGAGTGGTTCCACATTAATGTGCCGACTCGATCGCCACGCGCCATTCCGGCAAGCTCCAGCGCGCGCGCCAGGCGGCGCGAACGCCTGTAGATCTCTCCGTATGTGGTGCGTTTCAGGGAACGGTCCGGCTGGCGCGATACGATTTCCACCGCGGAGAACAATTTTCCAGCGCGCTCGAGAATCGGCTGAACCGTCAGCGGAAAATCCATCATCGTGCCGCGCACGCTTCCTCCGGTCGCACTTTTGTCCCCAAGGGAACTCTGGGCGCATCCTATCACTTTTCCGTATTTCACCGGGCTCCAGCGCTGGGCCTCCACTTTCGGGACGAGGTGGTTGACTGCCGAGGGTAGTTGCCGCAAGATGCTCGTGAGTTGCTGGAGCGCTCGCTTCAGCCGGGTGTGGCTGGACCTGGCCGCCCGCGCCGAGATCCTGTCTCTTCAGCTTCGCATTACGCGCCCTGGCGATGGTCAGGGGCACAAGGAGAACGACCGTGAAGAAATTGTACGTCGGCAATCTGTCGTTCAAAGCTACGGAAGAGCAGGTGGCGGCGCTGTTTGCAGAAATTAGCGTGACGCCGGATTCACTTACGCTGTTGCGCGACCGTTTTACCGGGCAACCTCGCGGATTCGGCTTCGCGGAAATCGGGAATGATGCGGAAGCTGAAAAGGCAATCGCGGCTCTCAACGGCAAAGATTTTCTCGGACGCGCGCTGGTTGTAAATGAAGCTCGTCCTCAACGCGAAGGAGGCGGCTCCGGTGGTGGCGGAGGTCCACGCGGTGGACACGGTGGGGGCGGACATGGCGGCGGAGGCGGCGGTGGCCGCGGCGGCCATGGCGGAGGTGGTGGCGGCGGACGCGGAGGCGGTGGGCGTGGTGGCGATCGCGGTGACCGCGGAGGATACGGCGGCGGGGGCGGCGGAAGAGACCGCTAACCAAGATTTTGTTTGGATGATTGAACGATCGAGAAAGGGGCGCTGAGAGATTCAGCGCCCTTTTATTTTCTCATTGCGCTGTTTACGCCGTTGCGATGCTCTTCTTTCCTGAAAATTTTCCCGGATGTGAAATATCGCTCTTAATTTCCCTGCCGGTGTAATGAAATTGCTCCAGAGTCGCGCTCTGCAGGCCCATGGTGATGAGTCCGGGAATATCCAGCTCCGCCTCTGCTTCGTCGAGGTCTGCCGCGGAAGCGTACAGTGCCGGCATGCGCGGAAGAAAGACGGGGCAGCAATCGTGAAATGGCTCCGACGAAATATCGTACGTTCCGATTTTTCGCGCCGTGGCCAGGATGTCCATTTTGTCCGTGCCGATGAGCGGCCTGAACACAACCATGCGCGACGCGGCATCTACGGCCACAAGATTCCGCAAAGTTTGTGACGCTACCTGGCCCAGGCTGTCGCCAGTAACCAGCGCGAGAGCGCGGTCGCGTTTTGCGAGTACTTCGGCGATCCGCAGCATCATCCGGCGATAGAGCAGCACGCGATAGTTTTCAGGAGCGTAGCGCACGATCTCGCGCTGAATCGGTTCGAACGGTATGCGATAAAGTTTCGCGTGAAATTGATACGGCACAAGCTGCCGCGCGAGCCCGCTGGCTACGTGCAGCGAAGATTCTCCGGGCATCGCGCCCGAGCCGTAAAAATGCGCGAAGCTCATATGCGCGCCGCGCTTCATCATGTGGTAGGCAGCCACCGCTGAATCGTAACCTCCGGACAACAAGCACATCATCCTCCCCGCGGTGTTCGCAGGAAGCCCGCCTGCGCCGGGAATTTTTCTGGCGTAAACCAGAGCGGGCCCGGAAGTAATTTCGACGTAACAGGTCAACTCCGGGTCTTTCAAGCGCACGCTCACGATTCGCCCCGCGGCTCGAAGCTTTTCCAGAAGGTGGCGCCCTACCGCCGCTTCCACCTCCAGGCTGGTTTGCAGAAACGATTTGTCGCTGCGTTTTGCGCGCACCGCGAAACTGGCGAATTGAAGAGGTTCGATTTCTTCCCATGCCGCCTGGCAAATTGCTTCCATGCTTCGTTCGACCGTGCGCGCGAGCGCATAAAATGCAATACCTAAAACCCGCTCCACGCGCGCAATGGCTTCTTGCTGCGACCCGCCATCACCCAGCGAGATCACAAACCGGTCGCCCGGTTTCTCGATGCGAACTACAGAAACTCCCTGAAGCGTTTGCCGCAACGCGGTGGAAAGTTTGCGCAGAAAAAAACGCCGGTTGCGGCCTTTGAGCCAGGCCTCGTGGTAGTGCACGACTATAACTGGATTGCTCATGCGAATTTCACTTGGCTTGAATGGTCCCTTAACGTCCCAAAAGTATAACAGCCGCGCGCGCCGCCGTGTAGCCGTGGGCCGTCAGCGGCTTGCGCCAGCTCCGCTACGAGCGCAAAAGCAGAAATTTACAAGTAGAAGTCACTGTGATACACACGGTCGCGAGTCAGTCTGGAGCGGTTCCAATTGTGCGATAACTCAAAGGAAACAGCTCGAATTCAGACGCGACTTTCCACTACATCGGGGGTTAATATCGGCAACACTCCAGTCCAGGCGGGCTGGCTGTGGGACGCGAAATTTCTAAGCGACCTGAAGCGAGTGCGGTGCATCAAAGCATTACCCCGACAACGGGAGGAGTTATGTGGAATAGGCGAGACTGGGACGATTTCTTCAATATCGTAAGGAAGCCGGGCAGCACGCACAGGCCTCCCCGCCCTGTAGATTTGTCTCGCCGCAACCGCTTGGTGCCCACGGAAGGCTATAGCCTCGCCGAACTTGACGATGCCGGCCTCAGTATCGAGAAGGCGGAGATGCTGGGTTTGCCCGTGGACGCCGGCCGCGTCGGCTCCTACGGACCGAACGTCGCTGCGCTGCGCGAGTTCATTCGCTCCACCCGCTCGCGCTTCTAATTAGGCCTAGCGCCCGACATCAATATTTTTCTCCAGCGCATTCTCTTACCCTGCTGGATCTATGCTTGCGCTCCGGCTCGACGGCCCAAAACGCCCGGCGAGTAACGCAAAGACCCCTCCCGCTATTGCACCGCCAATCGAAATTGCGTCCCAGGCGATTCCCGCAGCAACCGCGAGCACCGCTGTCGCGCCGAATGGAACGAGCAACGCCGCCAGCGCAGCTTCGCGAACTCCGATGCCCGCTTGCGTGATCGGGATAGCCGCTGAAAGCTTTGCGAGCGGCCACGCGAACAGCCATATGCGAAAACGAAGATGCAACCCGCAAGCATCCGCAAGCACAACATTGAGCACGATGAAAATCAGTTGAACGGTGACGCTCATGCTCAGCGCTTGGAGCATCGCTCCAGGCTGCTTCATGGTTGAATGAAACGCGCCTCGCAAACGAACGAACCTCCGCCTCATGCGGAAAGGAAATCGCCGCACCGGAAGCATCGCGATCGCGCTGGCGGCAACTGCGATTCCGATAATTGCGATTCCTCCCGCAAGCTCGAAGATTTTCCGGCTCCTGGGATCGAGCGTTCCCGGCACCAGGGCTGCTCCGATTCCAGCCAGCAGCGCGAGCGCGGCGAAATCCGAAAGCCTGTCCACCAAACTTCCCAGCAGAACGCCGGCCCGGCTTCTCGCGACGCGCAGCGCCATCGCCACGCGCAAAATATCTCCTCCGATCAGCGAAGGCAGAAACAAGGAACCGAATAGTCCGGCGAAGTAACATCGCGCAGCCTGCCGTACATTGACGCCCGCTCCGGCCAGGTTCAGCACCAACCGGTATTTCGCAGCTCCAATACAGTGCGCGGCGAGATACCCCATCAGAACCACGAGCCACAATCGCACCGGCAGCAGACCGAGCGCCTGCCATACTTTCCTGCCGGGCAAAAGCCGAAACAGCAGGTAAAGAACGAGCGCGCTGCCTCCATACTGCAGAATTACTTGCAGCGTCTTGCGCGGCCAATTTCGTTTAGGGGATCGCGTTTCGAGCGGGGGCGTTGTCACGGGAGCGTCGGCACATTATGCGGCTCTCCGCTCCACGCTACAAGTGCTGTGCTAGCGGATCATTTTCCGAGTTGCACGATTATTCCGTACGGGCGATTCTCTTCGTTCTGAACATCGAATACGGTTGCAGTCGCGGGCGCAAAACTTTAAGGTATTGGCTCTTCAAAAGTTCAGGGGGCGCAGGTGAGGAAGAAAATCCGGGTGGTGCAGTACGGCGTGGGACCAATTGGCGCGTCGATCGCTCGCTTGATGCGGCAGAAGGCGACATTGGAAATCGTCGGAGCGATTGACAAGGATCCGGCCAAGATTGGACGCGACCTCGGCGAAGTGGCGGGAGCGGTGGATGCGCCCTGGGGCGTCATCATTTCCTCGGAATCGCAAAGTGTGCTGTCAAAACCAGTGGATGTCGTGATTCACTCCACTTCGTCATACCTGCCGGGCGTGATGGATCAATTGCTGGAGTGTCTCGCGGCAGGCTGCTGCATTGTTTCGACCTGCGAAGAGTTGGCGTATCCATGGAAAAAACACCCGGAGCTATCGAAGCATCTCGATTCCGCGGCGAAGGAGGAAGGAGTCACACTGCTCGGAACGGGAGTAAATCCCGGTTTTGTGATGGACAAGCTGGTCTTAACGCTTTCCGCCGTTTCGCAGCGCGTGGACTGGGCCAGCGCCGTGCGCATCGTGGACGCCTCTAAGCGTCGCCTGCCATTGCAAAAAAAAATCGGCGCCGGCATGACGCCTGAAGAATTTCACGCGCAAGTCGCCGCTGGAGTGATCAAGCATCACGGATTGCCCGAATCGATTGCCATGGTCGCTGACGGGCTGGGGTTCGATCTGGACGATATTTCGGAAACTATCAACCCGGTAATCGCGGAAGAAGAGGTTAGGACCGAATTCCTGGTGGTTGCGCGCGGCCACGTTGCCGGAGTGCATCAAATCGCTCGCGGAACTGCCGCGGGCAAAGAGAAAATTTTTATGGAACTGAAAATGTACGCGGGCGCAAAGCAGCCCTCCGACACGATTGAATTAAAGGGCGAGCCAAATCTTTCGCTCGTCATTCCCGGTGGCACGCACGGCGACGTGGCCACCGCTGCCGTTGTGGTGAACGCAATTCCCGCAGTCCTGGCCGCTCCCGCCGGCCTGCGAACCGGGCGCGATCTCCCTTTCAGTTTTTTCCCGTCTGTGGCAGGCAAGTAGGATTTCTTCGCTACGATTTTTTCCAGAAGCGCGCGACGGCGGCGAAGTCCGGATCATCGGTCGATGATTTTTTCACCGTGTCATAGGTGGTAAAAGCGGCGGCCGCTGCCGGAAGCGTAACCGCATGCTGTTTGGCCAGGTCGAGCGCGAGCCCCATGTCTTTGTGCATCAGGCGAAGAGGAAAACTTGCCGGATATTCGTTTTTCAACATGAGCGGCGCTTTTACGTCCAGAACTCCGGCGCGTGCCATGCTGGATTGCAGCACTTCAATCAGACGCTCTCCCGGAACGCCGGCCGTCGTCACGAGCGCGAGCGCTTCAGCCAGCGCGTCCACCTGCAACGCCAGAATCAGATTCATGGCGAGTTTCACCGTCTGTCCCGCGCCATTTGGCCCCAAAAGAAAAATATTTTTCGCCATCGTTTGAAGCGCGGGCTTAGCGCGCTCGAGAACTTCTTTTTCCCCGCCGACCATAAAAACAAGCTCGCCTTTCTCCGCGCCCCAGGTGCCGCCGGTGACCGGCGCGTCGAGAAAGCCCACTCCTCGTTCGGTGCAGGCGGTTGCTATTTTGCGAGCGAGCGCCGGAGAAACGGTGCTGGAGTCGATGTAGGTGCTTCCACGCCGCAGACCTTCCATCGCGCCATTCGGACCCCACAAAACACTTTCCAGCGCTGGCGGATCGCTGACGATCGTAATTAGGATGTCTGCCTTCTGCGCGGTCCCTCGTGGATCCGCCGCGACCTTCACATCGAACTGCGCGCCTTCGCGAGCGAACTCTTCCGCCTTTTCGCGCGTGCGATTCCACACCACAACTGGGAACCCCGCTTTGAGCAGGTTCTTCGCCATAGGGTTGCCCATCAATCCGAGTCCTATGAATCCGACTGTTGGTTTCATGCATGCCTCCACAGATAAGAGTCGAATATACCCGCGCGACGGTGAGAATGCTGCCGGAAAATGGCATGGAATCACTTCGAAGACGGCGGTTCAAACCGAGCGGAGGACTAACGTTTCTTCTTGGAAGGATGCGCGGGAACGGGCTTGTGGCGGGACGGCTCGGGATGGGCTTCGCTGACGCGAATCACGAACTGATAAGGGATTTCGACGCGCACGGTTTTCTCTCTGCCGCCTTGAGAAAAACGATCTTCCAGGAAGATCGACTTCCCCGAGTCGGACACGAGCGTGCCGACTGCCGACAGGTGAACATCGGCTGTGCGATAGTGGGCTTCCACGCGCTTGCCTACGAGAGCCGAGTAGCGTCCCATAATTTGCCAGTCTGAATTGTGTGCACAAAACGGTCAATGGTACGTCCGGGTATACTATGTCGTTAATTTTGTAACCAAGGGACTAGTGCGAAGGATGCGGAGAAGGATGCGAAGAAGGAGTTTCATATTGAAACACGATCGTATCGAGAGGTTTCAACTTCAGATCGGCAGTGAAGGTTAAAACGAGGGGCGCTACGACGCTGAAAGCGAGGTAGCTCCAGAGCAACGGCATTACCCACGCCAGCGCGCCGGGCTTCCCGGAGTAGTGAGCGCTGGCCAGCCACCAGGCTATTGCGCCGACGATGAGGCCGGCATATGCCGAGAGGTTTTGGCTGAGGGCGGAGATTTCCAGCGGGTGCTGGCAGTTGGGGCAGATCAGGTCGTAAGAATAGGCGACGATTTGCCCGGGCGGAAGAAATGCGGAGCAATTTGGACATTGGCGAGCCGACATGTTCACCTCCGAAAATCAGTTAAATTTCGATTCGGACTCTCATAGTACGTTGGTTCTATGCCGCTGCTTCAGACCGGCGAAAATTCGACGCGATGGCGGAACGGGTCAATGCGTTCTGCGCGGACGCGGATCAGGTCGCCGAGATGGAAAGTTGTCTGCGCGCTTTTACCGCGCGAGCCGCGGTGCGGTTCGCAGACGATGGCATGGTCGCGGTCGCGATAGGCGCATCGCTGGCCGGTCAACTGCTCCAGGCGGTCTACGCTGACCAGGCCTTCGACGAATATTTCCACCAGCTCGACGAAAAATCCGAATTTCTGCACCGAAATAATCAGGGCATCATACTCTTCGCCGAGATGGCTTTCCATAAACTGCGCGGTCTTCCATTCCATCAATTCGCGCTCGGCTGAATCGGCGCGGCGCTCGGCTTCAGAGCTTTCCACGGCAATTTCCTGGAGCTCGACGCGGCGATAAGGCCCGAGCATGGCGACGGATTCAGGTCTGCCCGGGCGGGGATCTTCGACCGCAGCTCGAATCGGCTTTACATCCGGGTTTTCCAGCGCCCATTTTAGGGCGCGGTGAACGATAAGGTCGGGGTAGCGGCGAATGGGCGAGGTGAAGTGCGCGTACTCCTTCGTAGCGAGGGCGAAATGTCCCAGGACGTCGGCGGCATAGCGCGCTTGCTTGAGCGAGCGCAGCATCAGATAGGAAAGAATGCGCTCTTCCGGCTTGCCGGCAATTTTTCGGGTGAGGCGCTGATAGTGCTGCGGGCGAATGTCCACTTCATCGGCGGCAGGCATTGTGACCGTCATCGGGCGCGTGCGGCCGCGCTTTCCGCGGCCGGCTCGGGCTTCCTGGCGGACCGAGCCGTGGCGAACGGCTACGCGGCGCTCGGCGAGATCGTCCACACCCAGCGAATAGCCGAAAGCCTGGGCGACTTCCTCGAACTCGAGAACTTTCTTCGGGTCAGGCTTTTCGTGAACGCGATGGAGCGAAGCGACTCCGCGCTTTTCCAAATATTGCGCGACGGCTTCGTTGGCGGCGAGCATGAATTCTTCGATCAGGCGGTGCGCGATGTTGCGCTCGCTGCGAACGATGCTGAGCATGCGGCCATCGTTGTCGAATTCGATGATGGGCTCGGGAAGATCGAAATCAATGGAGCCGCGAGCGTCACGGCGGCGATTCAACAAAAGCGCGAGTTCCTTCATCCGCCGGAAATCCTGGACCAGAGGCGCGTACCGCGCGGTCATCTCCGGATCGCCTTCGATGACTTTGTTGACGTTGGTGTAGGTCATGCGCTCGGCGGAACGAATGACGCCGGGGAAAAATTCGGAATGGATCATTTCTCCGGTCGCGTCCATTTCCATCACGACGCTCATCACCAGGCGGTCCACTTTCGGATTCAGCGAGCAGATCCCGTTGGATAGCTCTTCGGGGAGCATGGGCACGGCGCGATTGGGGAAGTAGACGGAGGTGCCGCGCAGGCGAGCTTCGCGGTCGAGCGCGGAGTTGCGCGGAACGTAATGAGCGACGTCGGCGATATGGACTTGCAGCTCGAAGTGTCCATCGGGCAGCGGGGATACGCGGACGGCGTCGTCGAAGTCGCGCGCGGTTTCGCCGTCAATGGTGACGATGGCGAGATCGCGGAAATCGCGGCGTCCGGCAAGTTCGGACTTTGCGACTTCCTGTTTCTCGTTTCGCGCTTCGGCCAAAACTTCGTCGGGGAAAATATGGGGCAAATGGTGCTTGCGAATTATGATTTCGACGTCCACGCCGATTTCGCCGGGACGGCCGAGAATTTCCAAGACGCGTCCGACGGGCGCGAGACCACCTTTGGGATAGCGCTTGATTTCGACGTCCACGACTGCGCCGTCCAGCTCGGGGAGACGCACGCGGCGACTGGCGAGAGATTCCGTCCCCAATTTCTGGCGCAAAGCGGGAGTCAATTCGTCGCCCGGGGGAATCAGGACTTCGTGCAGGATGCGCGTGTCGTAGGGAAGGACGACGTTGCCTTGCGGGCCATAGCGGAAGAGGCCGACGAGCGTGGGGTGCTGGCGCTCGAGAATCTGGACAACGCGGCCTTCGGCGCGTCCGTCCGGGCGGCGGCGCTCGACGCGGCCGAGAACGCGGTCGCCGTTCATGGCGTCGCCGAGGTTGTCGCGTCCGATGAAAAGATCGCCGTCGATTCCGCGGATCGGAGAATCGGGGACGAGAAAGGCGTACCCTTCGCGATGGGCGACGATTCGCCCGGGGATGAGATTCGGATCGTGATTGCGCTTCGATGACGGCGCGGAAGCGGGTTGCAGATTCTGCGAGCGACCCTGCGCGGCGGATTTCGCGGAAGCCGACTCACGGTCTTTCCGTTTCGTCGCGGCTTTTTGGGTTTCCTTTGCGCCGGGCAATTTGTAACGGTTGCCGCGCGTTTCCTCCACATCGCCGCTCTTCTTGAGGCGATGGAGGACACGAGGGAGGAAGCGGCGGCCGTGATGCTTCAGCTCCATGCCGTGAGCGATTTGGCGGATGCTGGCCGGCTCGGAAAGCGTGGCGAGGTGCGCGAGAACGAGTTCCGGACTCACTTCGGGCGGGCGCGATTCCTCCTGGGGATCGTTGGGATGGCGCTGATTAGGAACGCCCATGGAGTCTCGATGGGGTGGCGGATTTGGCGGCAGGCGCAGGGGATTGAGCGCTGAAATTCAGCGGAAATCTGAATTGCTTAATCGCAGTTCTGGCCCCGGTTAGAAATGGGGCGGTCGTTTGTTTTGAGTGAGTTACAGCCGTTTCTGTTTGTGAGGCAGAACCGGTTAGAAATGGGCGGAAATCGACGGTCGCTGCGGCCGGATCATGCGTACAGGCGAGAGCTCGCCCTTCGCAAATGCGCTCTGGGTGAATCCTGTCGGGATTCACGCAAAAACCGTGTCGACCTGTGCGAAGGGAACCGTGAAATTGAATGGACGAACTGAGTGACAGCACGGCTACGCTTCGCAGCTCAGGGTAAACCCTTCGCAACTCAGGGCAAGAAGCCGTGTCCTGGCGTAAGCGACGTGGTGCGGTTGTGGCCCCGAGTAGAAATGTCGCGGTCGTTTGTTTTGAGGGAGTTACGTCACATTCTACATATCTGCCAGAACCGGGTAGAAATGCAGCTCGGAGGCTCGAAGCTGAGAGGTTTTTTGTAGCTGGAAATCTCGGGATCGTGCGCTGGCGGAGTGTCCCCGCTGAGCCTTGATGAAGCGTTCGACGATATTCTATTTTAATCACGACCGACGCTAGCATGTGATTCGGGGAAATTCAAGGACCTGTGTGCTGTGAGCATAAGTCTGCGATTCGGCTCGATTCCCGTTTTTAGGAATGAGGCAGGGGTCCATCGCGAAGTCGAAGGTGAAGTTTGTCGCTAATCGCGTCGGTCCGATTCAGTTGGGCTTGGCCCCATTGTTCTCCAACAGCCGAGTCTCCGGCGGATCATAAGATGCTACATCGATGAGATGGTCCTGACAGATTAGCTTGTAATGCAGAATCGGTTCCGAGTGGCCCCCCGTGTCGCGGGCAAGAAGATCGAGAAAGTGCGACGTGGTGTACTTTCGAAATAGCTTGCCGGTGTAAATCTCATCCTTATAGCTCCCGCCAGAACCCACGATCTCTTCGGTGACAAGATAGGCGACATAGCGGCTCCATTGGAGTTCGAACCTCCTGCAGCCCTCAACTGCCTTTATCGGCGAAGCCCCCTCTTTGATTTCGGTGAACGGGCTCGCTGGGTCTGGTGTAGATATGATGTGCGTGTGATCCGCAATCGCCTCGTCAACAACAAGGCGTAATGAGCTTTCTTCGGGTTCGGAGATATCGACCAAGAACAGATACTTAGCATCATTTAAAAGCGACACGATCTCGTTTTGGCCTAGCTTCACGGCATCTCCTTTTAAGTGGAACACGCATAGGACGCCCGGGCGGATAATACCACGCGGATAGTTCACTACTGAGTTTTCTGACTATGCCACCGAAAAAGACAAAAGCAGGTCCCTCGTCGGCCAAAAGGCGGCCTCTGTCGGGATGACAAATTAATCAGAGGCGGACAGATTAAGTCAGAGACGAACGAGAGGTATGATGTTGGTCGAAAAGAGGAGGAGTGAGATGGCCATTAGTCAGGCGGAGAAAGGGAAGCGGTTTCGGGCGCTGCATGAGGGGCCGGGGACATTTGTGATTCCGAATCCGTCGAATGCGGGGACGGCGAGGATTTTGACTTCGCTGGGGTTCAAGGCGCTGGCTACGACGAGCGCGGGTGTGGCGTTTTCGCTGGGACGGCGGGATGGGGCGGGGTTGGTGAGCCGCGAAGAGACGCTGGAGCATGCGCGGGAGATTGTGGAGGCGAGCGATTTGCCGGTGTCTGCGGATTTGGAGAAATGTTTTGGCGACGAGCCGGAGATAGTGGCGGAGACGATACGGAAAGCTGCGGCGGTTGGCCTGGTGGGCGGGTCGGTGGAGGACGCTAGCGGCGACCCGAATCGCCCGATTTACGATCATGTTCTGGCCGTGGAGCGCGTTGCGGCAGCGGTGGCGGCGGCGCGAGCGTTGCCGTTTCCGTTTGTGGTGGTGGGGCGGGCGGAGAATTTTCTGCACGGGCGCGCGGACTTGAGAGACACGATACGGCGGTTGGAAGCTTACGCGGAGGCGGGGGCGGATGTGCTTTTCGCGCCGGGATTGCCTGGCCTGGAAGCGATTCGCGCGGTTTGTTCGGCGGTGGCGCCGCGTGCGGTGAATGTGCTGGCGGGCGGAAAGGGTAGCGGGTTCACGGTTGCAAACCTGGCAGCGGCGGGGGTGCGAAGGATTAGCGTGGGATCGGCGTTGACGCGCGCGGCGTTTGGAGCGTTTTTGCGGGGAGCAAGGGAGATCGCGGAGAAGGGGACGTTTACGTTTGGGGATGAGGCGGTGCCGTTTGCGGAGATTTCGGAATTTATGAGTGGGCGATAGAGTGCGCGACTTCAACACGCGCGGACAGAACAGAATCAAAAGCAGGTCCCTCGTCAGCCAAAAGGCGGCCTCGCTCGGGATGACAGATTAAATCAAAGCCTGGGCGGGTCCGTTCATGCGAGGCGATGTAGCAGCGGGCACAGCATGCTGTGCCCCTACGGAATTGATTTGGGCGGTGCAAGCAGTCTGGGTGCGGGACAGAGTTTTCGCGTTTCATTTAGCGCGATGTAAAAGGAGCCGGCGGGACGCGGGCGTTACGAACGGCGGAATGGCGTTCGAATGAAGTCCGGGCGGGTCCGTTCATGCGAAACGGTGCAGCAGCGGGCGCAGCATGCTGCGTCCCTACGGAAGCGATTTGGGCGGCGCGGGGAGTATCGGCTCGAATGCGGCAGGAAGCTAAGGCTCGGGGAATTGGGAGGTAGGGAGATCTAGAATGGCGATTTTGCCGTCGTTAGTACGTTGGAGGGAGGGAGCGTATTCGCCTAGGAGTTCGCGGCGCCACCAATTACCGGTGGCGCGCTTGGTGCGCAGGTCGGTGAACCAGTATTGATAGATTACGGAGCGGACCTGGCGCGGGGGTGTGGTGGCGAAGGGGTTTTTGGCGAAAAGTTCCAGCACGTCTGCATCGTTTTTGATCAGGCGCTCTTCAGTCCAAACTACGAAACGGGATTCCCGCCAGGGGCCTAGCGACGCGAACCACAAATTCCATTCGAAGCGGGGCTGGTAGGGGGCGTAGATTCCCGGGGCTTCGTGAATGTCCTGCGGCTTATAGCGGAAGGGGTACGGCGTCCAGGTTTTTCCGTCCTGCGAACCTTGAAATTCGATTTCGTAGCGGCCGTGAGTCATGACGGCGAAAAGGCCGTACCGATTGGCGATGCGGAAAGGTTCGAGCGCGCGCAACGGCGATTGCGGAAGAGGCGCGCTGGGAGCGAGCATCCATATGAGCTGCGCGGTGGCGCAATAAAAAATGAAGGCTAGGCAGGCAGCGGCGATGGTTCTGCGAAGCGGGGTTAGACGCTCGCGCCAGGTTATGCGTGGGATTTCATTTTCAGGCGTTTCGACCGTCGCAGCCGCTCTGCGGAATTTCAGCGAGGTTAGCCCTTCTATGTGGTCGCGGATGCTGCGCGGGATGAGCCATTCGATCACGCGGTCGTCAAGCAAGAGGAAGCCTAGCAGGAAAACCAGATAATTCAGGAAAGCGTAGTTTGCGGTGAGGATGATGGAAATTTCGAATGGCGTGACGATGCAGAAGCAGAGTATGCGGAAACGTCTGGGGAGAAAAAGTAGCCAGACGAAGACGAGTTCGGTGGCGAGGGTGTAGAAGACGGCGGAAGCGTGGAACCAGTGGGGCAACTGCTGGACGTACCAGCCGATCCAAGTGGGGAGCGGGCCGTTCTGGTAATAGTCGTCCATGGCGGTGAAGTTGTGCCAGGCGACATCGCCGCTGGCGATTTTGGCGACGCCGGATTCGAAGTAGATGCGAAACCATTCCCATTGAAGAAGGAAGAGGCTGGCGCGAGAGGGCGGATTTGCGCGTCCGAGGCCGGGCAGAAATCCCGGAGGAGAGAAAAACAGCGCGAGGAAGCCGGCTTCGAGCAACATACCGTCGGATTGGTAAAAGGAAAAATCCTGGGCGGCGCAGACAAATGACAGAAAGCAAACAAAACAGATTGCGAGCGAGGCGCGCGGCCAGAGATTAGCGACGAGAAGGATGGAGGCAACAATTCCCAGCCAAGTGACGGCCATCAAGGCGCGGTCGCCGGCGCTGAACCAAAAGAGAGTGGGTGCGAACCAGAATTTTTGCGACGGCATGGCGGCAGAAACCGCGTTCAGATAATCCGTGGCGGGAAGGATTCCGGTTGGGCCGATCAGGCCCTTGATTTGGAAGAGCAAAGAGTAGAAGGCGGAGAAATAAATCAATCCGAGGGCGCGGAGGAAAATCCAGCGGGGCCAAAGGTGGCCGGGGTGCTTGGCGTCGAGCGGCTCAGGGCCCATGAGCCAGGCAAAGGCTGACGGGAGGTCCAATTCCATCGGCGGATTATAATAAGTTCCACGGCGCGCAAAACATACTTTAGATACAAATTAGACGTGGGGCGAAACTGGAGCAAAGAGGCGGTTATTCTTCCACACATTCGGCTTGGGGGGCTTTATTTTGAAACGGACGAGTTGCTATAATTGCTCAGTTGGCTGTCCCCGCCTGTACCAGCCCGCAGTGTGGGTTTTGCCCGAGTTGGATGTGTGCCAGCTTGAAGATGGATGCGGCACAAGAGCCGGAAAGTTCAAAGCGTTTGGGGGTTTTCAATCATGATTGGTCTGCGGCATTCTAGTTTTCAATGGACTGCGGTCGTACTTTCTCTTTGCGCTCTGCTTTTATTGTCCAGCTGTGCGGGTTCGCCGTCTGCCGGTGTACCAAGCCTTATTTCGATTACCGTGATGCCAGCAAATCCAACCATTGCTGCCGGTACGACCGAACCGTTCACGGCAACCGGGAACTACAGCAATGGCTCGACGAAGAATCTTACCGGCTCGGTGAGCTGGCAATCCCAGAACACGAATGCGGCGACGATTACGACCGGCGGGATGGCCACGGCGAAGGCCGTAGGAACCAGTACGATCATGGCGACTTCGGGGAATGTAAGCGGATCCACTTTGCTGACGGTGACTTCCGCGACGCTGGTGTCGATTGCGGTGACGCCGGCGAATCCTTCGATTGCCAAAGGCACCACGCAACAGTTCACGGCGACGGGAACGTTTTCGGATAATTCGACGCAGAACTTGACCGGTTCGGTGACATGGAGTTCGCAGAGCGGCGGCATAGCCACAATTAGCGCGGGGGGATTGGCCACGGGGGTAGCGGCAGGCACGAGCGTGATTCAGGCTACTTCGGGGGGCGTTAGCGGCTCGACAACACTCACGGTGACTTCCGCGACGCTGGTGTCAATTGCGGTGACGCCGGCGAATCCTTCGATTGCGAAGGGGACCACGAAACAATTCACGGCGACTGGAACGTTTTCGGACAATTCCACGCAAAATTTGACTGGATCGGTGACTTGGAGTTCGCAGACCACCAGCATAGCCACGATCACGGCGGGCGGATTGGCCACCGGCGTGGGGACAGGAATGAGCAACATTGAAGCTACTTCGGGAGCCGTTAACGGAACGACGGAACTCACGGTGACCGCGGCTACGCTGGTGTCGATTGCGGTGACGCCGGCGAATCCCTCGATCGCGAAGAGCGCGACTGAACAGTTCACAGCGACCGGAACGTTTTCGGACAATTCCACGCAAAATTTGACAGGTTCGGTGACATGGACTTCGCAGACTACTAGTGTGGCGACGATCACTGCGGCCGGATTGGCTACGGGGGTAGCAGCAGGAACAAGCACGATTAAGGCTGCTTCGGGAGCGATTAGCGGAACAACGACGCTGACGGTGACTCCTCCCTCGCTGGTGTCGATCGCGGTGACGCCGGCGAATCCTTCCATCGCTAAGGGTACGACTCAGCAATTTACGGCGACGGGGACTTATTCAGATAACTCGACGCAGAACCTGACCGGCTCGGCCACGTGGACCTCGCAGACCACCGCGGTGGCCACGATTACTGCGGGGGGCCTGGCGACAGGTGCGGGAACGGGAACGAGCACGATTAAGGCTGCTTTGGGAGCGATTAGCGGAACAACAACGCTCACGGTGACTGCGCCCACGCTGGTGTCGATCGCGGTGACGCCGGCAAATCCCACGATCTCGATGACTGGGACGGAGCAGTTCACGGCGACGGGAACTTTTACTGATAACTCCACGCAGAACTTGACCAGCACGGCCACGTGGACTTCGCAGACCACCTCAGTAGCAACGATCAATGCAAGCGGGTTAGCTACGGCGGTGGCGGCGGGGACGAGTACGATTAAGGCCGCTTCGGGAAGCATCAGCGGGTCGACGACTCTTACGGTGACTTCCGGCAGCGCAACGCTTCAAGTGGTTGTGGTGAGCCCGCAAAATCCCGTAATCGCAGACAATGGTGCGACGCAGACATTTACGGCTACCGGGCACTTCAGCGACGGCAGCACGCAAGATCTGACGTCCAGCGCCACGTGGACATCTTCGAATTCCGGCAGCGTGGCTTCGGTGAGCGCGACAGGAGTAGCGACGAGCAGGACGCTTACCAGTGTGGTGGGCTACACAGCGATCCAGGCGGCAGTGGGAGCGATAAAGGGTGTGTCGATTTTGAGCGTGACGAATCACACCAGCAACAGCAGCGGGTTTGCAGGAGTGGTCACGCAGCACAATGATATCGGACGGACGGGTCAGAATTTGGCCGAGTCGATACTGACTCCGGCAAACGTCAACACCACAACGTTCGGCAAGCTATTTTCTCAAGCGGTGGATGGAGAAGTTTACGCGCAGCCGCTGTATGTCCCGCATGTGACGATCGGGGGAAGCGTGCACAACGTCCTATATGTGGCGACGGAAGGAGACAGCGTGTACGCGTTTGATGCCGACAGCAACGCGGGAGGCAATGCCGCGGCGTTGTGGCACGCGAGCATGATCGATACGGCGCACGGAGCCGCGGCAGGGGCAACGACAATGAATGTGGCGTCCGCCCTCCCGGGCTGTGATGATTTGACCCCACAAGTAGGTATCACGAGCACGCCGGTAATAGATCCCAGTACCGGGACGATGTACGTCGAAGCGAAATCCAAGGAAAACGGAGCATACATACACCGGCTGCACGCGTTAGATATCACCACCGGGGCTGAAAAAGCGCCAGGGCCGACTGTAATCACGGCGACGGTGCCGGGAACCGGAGACGGGAGCAGCGGCGGCGAGCTGACCATGGACGCACTTCATCAGATGAACCGGCCGGGCTTGCTGTGGGTGAACGGGACCCTCTACCTTGCCTATGCATCGCATTGCGATTACATGCCGTGGCACGGCTGGCTGTTTGCATACGACGCCGGGACGTTCGATCAAACGTCTGTGTTTGTCACAACTCCGAACGCTAGCGATGGAGGTTTCTGGATGTCCGGTGCAGGCGTCGCCGGAGATTCCAACGCAAATGTATTTATCTCCTCGGGGAATGGCTCGTTCGATACAACGAACATACCGGCAACAGAATTGGGCGATACAACCATGAAACTGTTCTATTCGGGAACTTCGACGCTCTCCCTGCTGGACTATTTCACGCCTCAGAACGAAAGTATGCTCGGCGGAGACGGAGGCGACGAGGACTTAGGGTCGGGCGGCGTTGTGCTGCTTCCGGACCAAGCGGGAAGCAACGCGCATGAACTGGTGCAAGGCGGGAAGCAAGGACTGATTTATGTGATCAACCGGGATCAGATGACCGCCAATAATCTGCATTTCTGCCAGACGAATTGTAACGGTATGGACCCGCAGATCGTGCAGGAAGTTCAGCTTGAGACATCTGGTGACCAGGAAGCGGGGTTGTTTAGCATGCCTGCTTATTTCAATGGCACGCTTTATTACGCCGGTGTGAATGACTCGCTGAAAGCTTTTCCTCTAAGCAACGGCATGCTGCCTGCGTCGCCCAGCCACACTACCGCCCAAACGTTCGGCTTTCCGGGTGCTACGCCGTCAGTTTCCGCAAACGGCAACGCGAATGGAATTGTCTGGGTGCTTGAACGCCCCAACAGCGGCCCGGTCGTGCTGATGGCTTATCAAGCGGGTACGCTGACCCCGTTGTGGAACAGCAGTCAAACCGGATCGGACACCGCGGGGGACGCCATAAAATTCAGCGTTCCGACGATCGCGAACGGGAAAGTGTATGTCGGCACGCAAACCGAGATTGATGTGTACGGGACGAAGCCATAGGCTTGACTTTACTCGGAGCGCGAAGATTCCACACGAGCGGCTGATCGCGGGGATTTGCCTCCGGCTCTGCGAGGAGTTGGGAGTTTGACGAAGCGCGGCAGCGGCGGGAAAGCTTGTTGTTCGTCGCGAGCTTCCGAGAAGCCGATCAAAAACTCCTGAGCGTTAAAGCGGAATCCGTTGCGTGAGGCGGAGAACTCGCCGGCCTTGCGCGAGCGAACGTAATCCCCGCTGGGCATCAGAATCCGAGTTTTTTCGGTGTCGGCCAAATACGGCGAAATGACCTGCGTGAGGACCTGAGCGCATAGAGCGGGATCCTTCAAGCGGAACATCACTTCGACGCGTTCGTTAATGTTGCGCTGCATCCAGTCGGCACTCCCCAGATAGACTTCCGTGTTGCCTGCGTTGCCGAAAGCAAAAATGCGGCTGTGCTCGAGGAATCGGCCGACGACGCTTCTCACTCGAATGCTTCTGCTAAGGTCGCGAACGCCGGGGTGCAATGCGCAAGCTCCGCGAACGATGAGCTCAATCTTCACGCCCGCCTGCGAAGCTCGATAGAGAGCCTTAATGATTCTTTCGTCCAGCAGAGCATTTACTTTCGCGATGATGAACGCCGGGCGGCCGGCGCGCGCATGAGCGGTTTCGCGATCGATCAAGCTCAAGCAGCTTTTTCCCAAGTTCAGAGGAGCCACAAAAAGAGGCAGATATTTCGGGCGCTCGGAATAGGCGGTTAGATAATTGAATACATTTTGTACGGCGCCGGTGACGCGCGGATCGCTGGTCAGCAGGCTCAGGTCGGTGTAATAGCGCGCGGTAGAAGGATTGTAATTTCCGGTACCGAGATGCGCGTACTGGCGGATCTTGCCGCCTTGCTCGCGGCGCGCGATGAGCGCGAGCTTGCAGTGGGTTTTCAAACCCACCACACCGTGAAATACCTGCACGCCGGCTTCCTGCAGATTCCGGGCCCAACGGATGTTCGAAGCTTCATCGAAGCGTGCTTTCAACTCCACGACAACAGCGACTTCTTTTTTGGCGGCGGCTTCAATCAAAGCGCGGACGATCGGCGAATTTTCGCTGGTGCGATAGAGGGTCTGCTTGATCGATAGAACGTCGGGATCGGTCGCGGCACTTTCGATGAAGCGAACGACGGATGAATAGGAGTCGTAGGGATGGTGCAGCAAAACATCGCGCTTACGAATTAGCTCGAAAAGGGCGCTGGGCCCGGGCTTCAGTGCCAGTTCGCGCGGAACGAATGGGCGGAATTTCAAGTCGGGCCGCGGGATGGCGTCGTACAGATATGCGATGCGCGAAAGATTGGGCGGCCCGTCCACGCGAAAGATTTGCCAGGGCGCCAGCCGGAAATTTGCGACCAGGCGGTCGATAATTTCCTGATTAGCGACCGCTTCGATCTCCAGGCGCACAGCCTCGCCTTTTCTGCGGCTGTGAAGCTGGGCGTCCACCGAATCCATAATGCTGCGCGATTCTTCCGCTTCCAAATAGAGATTGCTGTTGCGGGTAACGCGGAAAGCCGCGGCGGAGAGGAGTTCGTAGCCGTGATACAGGCGCTCGGCGAAGGCGTGGATGACGTCGGAGAGGAAAACATATTCGACCTTACCATTTGCGGAGGGCACCTGCACCAAGCGGGGCAGAGCGCGCGGCACGGTGACAACTCCGAGATAAGGGACCGAGCCGCGGCGTTTGGGCCGCAGCAGAAACGCCAGACAAATCGCCTTGTTAATTACGTGAGGGAAGGGATGAGCGGGGTCGATGGTGACCGGCGTGAGCAGCGGTTCCACTGTCTTTGAATAAAAGGTTCCGATGTGCGCGCGTGCAGCGGGCCGCAACGAACGCATGTTGACCACTCGAATCGACTCTGCAACGAGCCCGGGGACGAGCTCTTCGCGCCAGCAATCGTACTGAGCTTTTACGAACCGGTGGATTCGAGCGGCGAGCTCGACGAGCACTTCGCGCGGAGTGCGGCCATCCGGGCCGAGGTCTTTGATGCCGTGTTCGACTTGCTGCAAAAGCCCCGCGACGCGCACTTCGACGAATTCGTCCAGATTGCTCGCGGTGATGGCGAGAAATTTCACGCGCTCAAGAAGAGGATTCTTGGCGTCGCGCGCCTCTTCCAATACGCGCTCGTTAAACTGCAGCCAGGAAAAATGGCGATTCAAAAATAATTGGGGATCCGGCAGCTTGGTCCGCATCATGCTTGCCTCGGACGCCTAGATTATCAGGATAAGCAGAAGGAAAGTATTACTGGCGTGTGACGCGGGCTGGGCCGACTGGGGTAGGGGTGGAATCAGACTTCGGGTAGAAAACGTTGCCTAGGCGTTTACATATTCGACTACGATTCCCTTGGTCTGCGAATAAATGAAGTACTCACCAGGCGCGATGGCTTCCAGGCGATCTACTCGCGCGCGCGCTTCGTCGATTCCCGGCACGGCCGTAATCCAAAGGGGCCGCCCATTTTGAAGGCGTTTAAAAATATCAAAATTCGTGTTCAGGACTACTTCCGAAAAATTCGTTTCCATGACAACCTCCGAAAAAGCTCGGCGCCTTTTTTCGACGCACACCCGTGAATAGGGCACACGGGTGGCCACGGCGAGCGCCTTATTACCCATTTAGAATCTGACAGTTAGGACGGCATACACTGTTACATTGAGGAAAATTCTTCGCTTTACCAGCGTATATGGAGTACCGGGTGAGGACCCTCAATCGCCGGAGAGGAATGCTGAAAAAGCCTTGGAGTTTTTGTCTGTTCAATGTTAGACAGACAAATTTCAATTAGTCAGAGAGGATAGTGTTTCTGCAATTGGCCAAATTCCATCGAAACGTTCTTTTGAATATGCTGGAGGGGAAATGACAGCGGGAAAAGCATGTAAGCCTGCAAAACCACTTTTTCCATCCGCGCTGCCGGCCGGGAAGAGCGTCGATTACTTACCGGGCAAGACCATTTTCTCGCAGGGAGCCAAATGCACTGCGGTGCATTACATCAGGCAAGGTGTAGTGAAGCTGGTTCTGGTTTCGAAACGCGGGAGAAGCGGCGTGCTGGGCTTTCTGGGTCGGGGCGATTTCTTCGGCGAAGGCTGCATCGGCGGGCGTGCCAATTACGATACCTCGGCGATCGCGGTGGTGGCCAGCTCGGTCCTAGTGATCGATCGGAAGAAGATGATTCAAATCATCGAAAAGGAGCCGCACGTTTGCACGCAGTTTATTAATTACCTGCTATCGCGCAATCACCGTATCGAACAGGACCTGATCGACCATTTATTCAACTCGAGCGAAAAACGACTGGCGCGCGCGCTGTTGTTGCTAACGGAATACGAAAGAGGGAACGAGAACCTTTCCATCATTCAGAGAGTAAACCAGGACACGCTGGCCGAAATGGTGGGCACAACGCGCCCGCGCGTGAATTTCTTCATGAATAAATTCAGGAAATTGGGATACATCCACTACGATCACAACGGCGGATTGGAAATCTATCCGTCGCTAGCCAAAATATTGCAATAGCCAATCGATCCCGCACCGGCCGGGGAAATCCTACCGTCTAGATTTTTTGCGAGCAGTGCGCTTGCGGCCTTTTGCCTTGGCTGCACGCTTGGACTTTTTCGCCGGCCGCTTTTTCTTTGCGGCTTTAGCGCGAGGGCGGCGCTTGCGGGCTGCCTTTTTTCGCGGAGACGGGTTTGCTGCCGCATTTACTTTGGCTGCGACGGTACCGAGCGTCGAACCGATGGTGCGGGCAACACTCGTGAGGATATCTTCTTCTTTGGCGAGAAAATCTTCTACTTTTCCGTCCGGGCCGTCAGTCATTGAAAGCTCCTATAAATTCCTGAGGTTTGATAGCCGCCCCTTGCATCTGCGGGTTCTACTTTGGACCAGTCTCCGTGCCGATATGCGGGACGTCCTGGCCCAGAGCTGTAGCCAAAGCGATTTGATGGTCTTGTTCGTCCAGGAGGATGTCGCGAATATGTTCGGCCATTGAGAATTCACCGAGGGCTTCGCATTGACGAACCCGGTCGCGATAGTTGCGAATAGTGGTGGTCTCATTCTCAAGATCGAACTTGAGCATGTCCCGAGCTTTTTCTGAAGTGCGTACGGGCTTAGGCTGCGTGGTGGGCATGCCGCCGAGGTAGTCGATTTGATTGGAAATGACCAAGGCGTGGGCCAGCTCTTCGGCGGCATGCTTTTCAAGCTCGCCGGCGATGTTCATGTATTCGGCGCCCTTCAAAACCTGCGAATAAATCACGTAAGAAATAATGGCTTGATACTCGCGCGCCAGATCTTCATTCAAAAGATCAATCAGCTCTTTCCGCGTCAAATTCTTGGAACTCGGTGAAGCCGCCTGTTGCTTCATTTCGATCTCCCTGTCGTGGAGGCTTTCGTGCGCCGAGTCATTCCGGCACAATCGGTTTGGCCTCCGTTGCACTGCATACTTTAGAGGCTCAAACGCGGGACGTCAAATGAGTATCACGTGACGGTGGCGAGCGGGGGTTCGCAAACCACCAGCGTCGGGGGAGCGGGACTTGGTTCTTCCTCCCCCGGAGCGACGGGAAACTGATTTATGCGGACGCTTTTTTGGCTTCGCGATAGGCGCGCTGGCCTTCGCTAGCCGCATCTCTCACGTAGTCAGTCGCATCGTCAACGTTCTTCTTTACGTAGTCGGTTGCATCGTCCACGCTTCGCTGAGCGCGGCGAACCCATTTCCGACCGGTGGAGACGGCTCCGTCGAGCGTATCCTGTGCGCCGCCGACTATCTGATCGCGGGTGTCTTCGCCGGATTGTGGCGCAAATAAAATCCCCAGAGCGGCTCCAACGCCGATGCCGATAACGAACGCCGAAGCGGTTTCCTGCCAACGCAGCTTTCTCATAAACCCTCCATTTATATTGTGTTCTGCAAACTGAAGTACGGCTGAACCTACTATCGGATGAATCAGTTCAAACCTTTACATCAAGAGTATAGGGTACGGCTCGGCCCGTTTGAACGCTATACAATAAATGACGTAGATTGGCCGGAAGCTTGCGGTAGGCCAAGCAGGTCATGTGCGCCGAACCACTAAGCATGTGATGTCATCATGTTGCGGGGCGCCGCCAACAAACTCGTCGAGCTTTCTCATGACGGCGGCCAGGGTTAGCGCGGCCCGTTCCTCCGGAGGTTCCGCCACTAATGCGAGTAACCGGTCTTCTCCGAATTCCATTCCGTCTTCATCGCGAGCCTCGGTGACGCCATCGGTGTAGATAATTAGAACGTCGCCGATACCCAGGACAGTTCGTCCGGTCTCATATTTTTCATTTAATTCGATACCTAGCGGGATGCTTTCGGACTTCAATCGTTCGATTGTGCCGTCCAGGTGCCTGAGCATCGGCGGGTTATGGCCGGCGCAGAGATAATTCAAGCTTCCGGTAAGGGGATCAAGCTCAGCGAGAAACGCGGTCGTGAAGCGGCGACCGTTCATATTATTGGAGCAGGCTTGCCGGTTCAATCCGACCACGAGATCGGAAAGCGTGCCGCGCGAACCCGCTAGGGCTCGAAGACTGGCCTGAAATGTGGCCATGAGCATGGCTGCTGGAACGCTTTTGCCGGCCACGTCCGCAACCGCGATGAGCAGAGGACCATCGACTGCGCGGCGAAAAGCGTCGTAGTAGTCGCCGGCTACGGTCTTGGCGGGCCTGGTCGCGAATGCCATGTCGATTCCCGCCACGTCGGGAGGGACGCGCGGGACCAACCATCGCTGGATTTCGCGGGCGATCTCAATGTCTCTCTGCATCGAGATGTGATCGCCGAGAACCATCACCAGCAATAACAAGAGACCAGCAAAAGCCAGGAAAAGTTCGACTTCCCGGGTGAAAATCAGAAATTCGAATCCAACCAGGGACAACACAGCCAGAATGACGGTAAGGAGCAAAAAAATGCGGCGGGGAGGCGATAGTTTTCTCAGAATGCTGAAGCAGATTGCCCCGAATATTTTGAAAGGTTGTTTCCAGGATTTTGCCTGATCCTTGCGCTGATCTACGTCTTGCCTAAACGGGCGCGAACTGGCTTGCGCCTCGGCTTTAAACTGGCTCCAAAGATCGTCGATTTCCATGCCTGCGGAGATGCGGCGCCAGCCATCCTGCGAGCGCCAGACGGCACGCCTGATTTGGGATTTAACGTTGTGGGCCGACTGCCTGATCTTCGCGAGCTTGGGGGCGAGAACTATTCGTAGATCGCTGCGCAGTTCTGTAGGAGTCGTGTGCACATAACCAGCCTACGCTATAGCGCTGCGCGTATGGATAGGGTGTTTCTCCTATTATCGGTCCAGAAAGAACCTAGCCATTTTGGGACACAACGAGGCGCTGAGGCAGCGGAACCTCCAATCGAGTAGAAGCTTCTACGACAGCGAAAAAATTCAATTGCCGAGCTGGCAATCCTTAACGTAAGTCGTTGAAGGTTAATTAGTTACCCCTCAATCGCCTTGGCCAGTGAAATGCAACTGCAGTATGTTGCTTGCAAGGATCAGGCTAGCTGTGTATTGGCAAACCTGAAGCGCACGCTCACCATTAAGCGCAAATTGGGGCGATTCAAATCAAGGACATTTTGAACTTGGCAGAACGGAAGCGATGGCGACAGCAAGCCCAGCAATAAAAGAAGTGCCACTACCGAATTGGAGCGACCGGCTTAAAGCGCTCAAGAACATCCCTCCGGTGATGCGGTTCGTGTGGGACGCTGCGCCAGCGGTGGTGCTCTCGACGCTTTTTTTCCGCCTGGTCGCCGCTCTCATCCCGCTGTCCATTCTGGCCGTCACCAGATACATCATCGATTCGATTAACCAACTGCAGAAGTCTCAGACCCCGCTGCCCCATATATTTTGGTGGATGGTGCTTTTGGAATTCGTTCTGGCCGGCGTGGCGACATTCATGGGGCGTGTTATCGAGTTTTGCGACACCAAGTTGGCCGATCGATTCACACGACACATCGGCATCCGGCTGATGAAGCACGCGGCGAAACTGGACCTGATGTCTTACGAGGATCCGGTTTTCTACGACAAACTAGAGCGCGCGCGTGTGCAAAGCACGGACCGGGTGCAGATGATTCAAGTTGCCGGGCGCCTTATTCAAGAACTGATCACCACGATCACCCTGGCGGCGGCGATTTTCCTATTTTCAAAATTACTATTGCTGGCGCTGGTGGTTTGCATCGTTCCCGTGTTTCTGGGTGAAACTCACTTCGCTTTCATGAATTATTCGCTTAGTTTTCAACAGACTCCCGACCGGCGCGAATTGGAATACCTGCGGGTTTTGGGCGGCACCAAGGAGAGCGCGAAGGAATTGAAGCTATTTGGCTTGGCTCCGTTTCTCGTAGGCCGTTATTCGGAATTGTCTGACGTGCTGTATCACCAAACCTTGGGGCTTTCGAAACGGCGGCTCATTTTCGGATCTTTGTTATCTCTGGTGGGCTTGGCGGGCTACTACGGGAGCTATACGTACGTTATCTACGCTACTGTGATCGGTACACTGACTATAGGAAGGATGGTTTATCTTTCCGCAGCCATCGCCGGTGCGAGCGGAAATCTGCAGTCGCTCTTTACGACTTTCTCCGGGATCACCAACCAAGCGCTGTTTATGACCGACCTGCTGGAATTTTTCTCGGTGAAGCCGAAGATTACGTCGAAAGCTTCGGCACTGGCGGCTCCCAAACCGATCCGCACGGGATTCGAATTCAAGAATGTTTCTTTCAAATACCCCGGGAACGACAGAATCGTTCTGAAAAACGTCAGCTTCAAGCTGCGGCCTTCGGAGAGCATAGCGATTGTGGGAGAGAACGGCCAGGGCAAGACCACCATCGTGAAATTGCTTACGCGTTTGTACGATCCAACCGAAGGGCAGATTCTGTTGGATGGAAAAGACCTGCGCGAATATAACCTCGAGAGCCTGTGGAAAGAAATCGGAGTAATTTTTCAGGATTTCATGCGTTATGAGATGACCGCGGCTGAGAACATAGCGGTGGGGCGTATCGAAGATCTGGATAATCAATTTCTGATACGCGCGGCGGCCAACAAGAGCCTGGCGGAACAAGCGATACGCAGGCTGCCAAACGGTTTTGACCAAGTGCTCGGCAGCCGGTTCGAGGGCGGCGTGGATCTTTCCGGGGGCGAGTGGCAAAAGATCGCTCTGGCGCGGGCCTACCTGCGTGACGCGCAACTTTTAATTTTGGATGAACCGACTGCGGCATTGGACGCTCGTGCCGAGAGCGAGATATTTCAGCGATTCGCCGAGCTGACCAAGGGAAAAATGTCGTTGCTGATTTCCCACCGATTTTCAACGGTTCGAATGGCGGATCGCGTTTTGGTTCTAGATAATGGCCAGATTGCGGAAGAGGGACGCCACGAACAACTGCTGAAAGACGGCGGGCGGTACGCGGAGATGTTCGAACTGCAAGCCGCGAATTACCGTTAGGCGCGAAGGTCTGCTGCGACCTAAATCTCTTTCACTCGCGTTGCCCCGGGCGTGAATGCATTTCCACCAGTTCCTGAGGCGATGAAGGCTTGTAGGATTTAAATCCGGCGCGTTCCATACCACGTTGCGCTTCCGGATTCTTCATAAAAGTATCCCAGACGAAGGCAGTCCGGGCATTCTCCGCCATTACCATGCTGATTCCCGAATCGATTCCCACGATGTCGCTGTCATACCAGTTTGTGCGCGGGTTGAAAGCATCCACGAAACCGTAGCGGCTCCAGGTGCCCGCGCTGTAGCGGTATTGAATGTTGCGGAGCACGCGCATGACTGGTCCGGGCAGAAACGGGAGCGAGCCGGCGGAAGCACAGGGGACGACAGTTCCGTCGATAGGCCCGGTGGATGGAGGCCCGCCCCAGACCTCGTAGCCGTGTTCGGAGTCCGAAGCGGAAATGCCCCAGAGATTGTCGCTGTAATCGGGAAACTTTTTGGTCAAACTCAAACAGAAGCGGCGGTGTACGTCGGTGGCAAGAATGGAATTCTGAAAATAATCGGCGTACTTGTCGCGCTTGCCGCGAAAATCAAACCAGGCCTGTGAATATTGATGAACGAAGAGCGGCGCGTAAGAACCGATGTAATGAATGCCGTCGAATTCGAAGGTGGTTCTCTTCCACGCGTCCCAGGCTTGCGCCGAGAGCGCATGGGAAGAGGAGCCCAGGCCCAACAGGTACATCATCATCATCTCGCTGTAGCTGTCCCAGCGATACTGCAGGAATCCGGCTTCGGGAGTCCAACCGTGGGGCAGAATGCGGGTATCTTCGGAGAGCCAATTCCAATCGACACGATTGAAAATTTCCTGCGCGAGCTGGCCGATCTCGGAATGCTGGAAATATTGGCGGCAGGTGAGAATTCCGCAAAGCAGAATGGAAGTATCGACGGAAGACACCTCCGACTGCCACAATCTTTCGCCGGTGCTGATGTTGGCCCAATGGTAGTAAAAACCCCGCTCGACCGGCATTTTCTTCCAAAGAAAACGCAAGGTGGCCAAGGCGCGGTCGCGAGCCTGCGCGTAAGAAATGTAACCGCGTTTTTCGCCGATGCACAGAGCGGTCAGTCCGAAGCCGGTAGCTGCGATGCTGCCCAGGACGCTTTTGTCCGAGGCGCGGACATTGCACCTGTCTTTCACGATGCCCGTCTTTGGATCGCACTGTTCCCAGAAGTACAGGAAGTTGGCGTTTTCCATCTGCTCCAGGAAGGTGTCATCTCCCGGAGATAAATAGGTGGCAGGCGGAAGAGCCGACAGCTGGACCATTGGAGAAACGCTTGGGACGACGGCGGGTTTCTGGGCTGCGACGATACCGGTGGTTGGGAGGGATCGTAAGGCCGCTGGGGCACACGCAGCTATGCTCGCGAGACGGCGCAACAGCTCTCGACGCGAAAGACCCCCACCGATGCGAAAACGGTCCACGGTTTAATTTTAGACAGAATTGAAGGCGGAAGAAAACCGGGGGCCAGCTCTAGTTCCATCCCAGTAAGAGTCGACCGGATTTGAAGAGCCAGCCGCCCGTCAGATTTATGCGCTGGTGGCCTTGGTTTTGCGTTCTGAGAACAGCGAAATCATTTCGCGGTTGAAAGCAGGTATGTCGGAAGGCTGGCGGCTGGAGACCCAGTTACGATCTCGGATTACTTCTTCATCCTTCCAGTTTCCTCCTGCGTTGCGTATGTCGTCCTGGATGGTGTGGTAGCTGGTCATCGTGCGGCCTTTCATGAGGCCCGCCGACACCAAAAGCCACGGCGCGTGGCAAATCACGGCAATGGGCTTTTTGGCCTGATCGATATTGCGGATGAAATCCTGAGCCTTTTTTTCCGCGCGCAGGAAATCGGCATTCAAGGCGCCTCCGGGAAGGAGAACCGCGTCGAATTGATCGGGATCAGCTTTGTCGAGAGTCAGGTCCACTTCGACCTTGTCCCCTTTTTCGTCGTGGACGAATCCCTGAATCTTGCCGGGCTTTGGAGCGATTACCAGCGTTTTAGCTCCCGCTTCTTCCAGGGCTTTGCGGGGTTTTTCCAATTCGGCCTGTTCAAAACCGTCGCTGGCCAGAATTGCGACTCGCATTTGTTCCAATTTCTTGTCTGACATAAAGCCTCCGTAAGTGTGGATAAGTTTGGATTGGTTAAGACAAGCTTTCCTTGAAGTTCGAGTTAAATCATCGCGATGATGGCGCTACGACCCGCATCCATTAGCGCGGCATATCCTTAACTTCCTGGGCCGGCAGGTCTTCGGGGCGACGCGGGCTGTCCGGGCCGGGCTGATCGTGCTGGCGGGGATCTGGCGGGTCGATAACTTCAGGCACGCGGTCGCCATGCTTGCGTCCCGGCTCATCAATCGGGTCACGTCTAGGCTCGCTCATTGGACTGGCATGTTTTGGGTCCACGTTTTCCTCCGGGCTCAATTTCCGCCCGCAGTATGGCTTGAGCCAATGAGGACTCTCTATCCGGCAGACGCTGTAAGGTTCGGTGGAATTGCATGTAGCGACCTGCACACTGCGAGAAGAGCTAACTCGTTCTAATCTAGATGGAAAGAGGAGAGGGGCCACTCTCAATATCAGGGGGAGACTCGAATGGCCCCTTCAGGGGGAAGATCTGAAAGCATCGAGCTTAATAGCCAATCTATCTAAATCCGCAAATGCTTACTATCGGTTATGGCGTGTAAATGAAGCGAGGAATTTACTGTAGTGTTCAAATGGCCCCAAGTCTTTCGGTGCGGCAGCGCTAACTGCCTTCAAACAAGCGCCTTAGGGCTTACAGCGAACCAAAGGTTTTCATACGTTAATGCATGTATTGCGATCTTGGGCTACTGAGTTTAAAACCCAGTGGTCGAGCGGTAAGTCTGTTGAGTACTGAACTTCGACCTTTAAGGAGGCGTTATGTTACGTTGGGCGCTGATATTTTTCGTGGTAGCTCTGATCGCAGCGGTGTTTGGATTCCTCGGAGTGGCAGCCGCGGCGGTGGGGATTGCTCGGATTTTGTTCTTCATTTTCCTGGTGTTGTTTTTGGTCTCTCTGGTGGGCGGACTTCTGCGGAGAGCCTGATCCAACGCTGAAAGTCGTCTAAGTGCAGGTCGAGGAGCATCGATGAAAACTCTGCCCGTGATCGGGCTGATCTTGATCGTCCTTGGGATAATTTCGTTTGCCTACCAAGGAATCAATTACACGACGCACAAGAAGATCGTGGACATCGGGCCCATTCAAGCTAGCACCACCGAGCACAAGACTATTCCGTTGCCTCCGATTCTCGGAGGGCTCGCGCTCGTTGGCGGTATCGTTCTGCTGGTGGCGGGAAGAAAAGAGTAGCCGCGGAAGGTCACGCAAGCTGCCCGTGACCTTCCGCGTGTGCGAGACGCAGCCCTCGGACTAATGCGCCGCAGGCCGGTTGTAGTCCGGATACTCCGGCTTATGCGGTTCAGGCACGGGGTTCTTCGCAAGTTCTTCGAGTGCGAGGCTGACAGCTTTTTCAAGCTGCGGATCGTGGCCTTCGCTGACCGGCTTCGGCTCCATGTCCACTTCGTAGTCCGGCGGAACTCCGTGGTTCTCTACGTCCCATTGACCCTGCGGATTAAAGAATCCAAAGCTGGGTGAAGTGACTTGGCCGCCGTCCATCAATGTGGGAATGCCGCCGATTCCGACGAGTCCGCCCCAGGTGCGCTTGCCGACCAAGGGGCCTAACTTCGCTTCGCGGAAATACCAGGGCATCGCGTCGCCGCCTGAGCCGGCGTATTCGTTGATGATCATTACTTTCGGCCCCAGGATCGCGGCTTGTGGAGTGCGGTAGATTGCGCCGTAACGCGGAGCCCACCAGCTCATCAGCGTGCGCTGCATCGCGTGGATGATGTAGTCCGCCGCTTGGCCGCCGCCGTTGAAACGCTCGTCGATGACTGCTCCCTGCTTGTCGAGCTGCGCGAAGTAGTAGCGGTTGAAGTTCGTCAGACCGCCCAAACCTGTATCGGGCAGATAAACGTAAGCCAACTTTCCGCCGCTTAGCTCCTGCACCTTGCGACGATTGGCCTCGATCCATGCAAGATTGCGCAGACCAAGATCGTCGCCGATTGGAGTCACCGTGACATCGTGAGCATCTTTGCCCTTCGCGTCTGCGGCGAGTTTAAGAACGACTTGCGTTCCGGCGGTGCCTTCCAGCAAACGTTGAATGTCATCAGAACCGCTCAAGTCCTGGCCGCCGATGGCGAGGATGAAATCTCCCTCCGCGACTTTCACGCCCGGCTCGGCTAGGGGTGCGTGCGCTTGCGGATTCCAATGTTCGCCGTTGTAGATGCGCTTGATACGGTAGCGGCCGTTGACGATTTCGTAGTCGGCTCCCAGCAAACCGCCGGGCACGCGGTTCGGGTGCGGGATTGTTCCTCCGAAGCCGCGCAGATGGCCGATGGAGAATGCGCTGAGCATTTCCTGAAAGAGATAATTCAGATCGCTGCGCGAGCCGACCTGGTCCAGATAGGGCTTGAACTTCGCTTCGTCCGCGACGGTGTTCACGCCGTGATAGTGGGGATCGTAGAAAAAGCTGCGTTCGATCTGCCATATCTCGTGAAACATCTGCCGCCATTCGGCGCGCGGATCCACGCGGACTTCCATTTTGGAAAGATCGAGCCGGCCTTCGCCGGGTTTGACCGGCGCATCGGCGGGAACGATGACAAACACTCTTGCGGGACCGGTGGCAGCCTGAGCGCCTGCCGAGTCGCCTTGCGCCATTTCCAGAAGCATTTTGTTCCCGTCGAATGAAAGATCGAATCCGGCTATGTGTTCGGCGAGTTTCTCAGGTTTTTTCGTTTTGAGATCGAAGCGCGTGAGCGTCTGACCGCGATCTGCGTCGAATCTTCCGCCGCCTTCAAGCAGATAAAGAATGCCTTCCTTTCCGGTGGCGAGATCCGAGTAACCGGCTGGAGGGAGTGGAAGCGCGACGGCACGATTTTCCAGGCCTTCGAGATCGATCTTTACCGGCTTGGGCTTCTCGGGAGGCTTTTCGGTTTTGTCTGGTTTGCCAGTCTCATCCGATTTCTTCGCGGCGTCGGGTTTATCTTTGTCGGCGTGCTCGTCGCCGGAGTCCTTCGTGTCCTTCGCGTCGGGTTTTTTCTCGTCTTCGGCTTGGGGCGCAACGGGAGAAGCGGTGTCCGACGCGAGCGCGAGACCATAGACGCTGCGGGTCACGTTGAAGGCGTCGCTGCTCATGTCCAGGCCGCTCGAGCTGGTGCCGTAATTGGTGCTTTCCGTGAAGTAGAGATATTTCCCGCCGCGGTCAAACGCGGGAAAGCGCACATCGCTCATACCGTCGGTGACTTGCGTGCTCTTGGCGGACTCAACGGAATAAAGAAACAGCGCATGGAAGCGGTTCGCGACGGTCTGAGTGCAGGCGAGCCATTTGGAATCGGGCGACCAGGCTGCCTCGTAGTCTGAGTCGTCAACAAACGCCTTGCCGATGACTGCGGCCTTGCCTGTTACGGTGTCCAGGATCCAGATCTCGGCCTTGTTGTCGTGGAAGGCGATCAGTTTTGAGTCCGGCGACCATGCCGGCTGGAAATAAAATGTTGCATCATTGGCCAGCGGGAACTTCTTCACTTCGCCCGCGCCGCTCTGGCTGCTGATGTGCAGCGCATACTGGCCCGACTCGTCAGAGAAATACGCGATGCTCTGTCCGTCAGGCGACCAGGCGGGATCGCGCTCCATCACGCCGGGAGTATTGGTGATGTCCCGCGTCGCGCTTTCTTTAGCGGGTACGGTGAGGATGTCGCCATGAGCTTCGAAAACGGCGCGCACTCCGGTGGGCGAGATGCCGTAGCTCTGGATGTCGCGATCTACCGGCGAAATGCGCGCGCGCACATCCGGCAGGTCCGCGCTAACGTCCACGCTGATCGGATTAGTCTTGCCGCTCGCCGTGTCGTAGAGAAAAAGTTCACCGAAGCGGTCGTAAACGATGCCGCCGGGACCTGCGCTCGCAGAACGAATATCGGCGCCGTCATTCTTCACCACTTCTGTTACAGATTTCGTCGCAGGGTCGAAGCAAAACAGCGATACCGGCCCATTGCGATCGGAAAGAAAATAGACTTGCTTGTCCACCCAGGCGGGACTGAAATCATTCGAACGTTCCCGCGGGACCTTCACCACATCCAGCGTGGTCATATCGGCGATCCATACCGAGCTTGCCAATCCGCCGCGGTAGTTTCTCCACGCAACATAGGAGGCATAATTGAAGGGCGACGCGCCGCCCACAGGCGAGTAGGCAAAATACTTTCCGTCGGTGGAAAATTTACCAGAAAAGGCCATTGGCAGCGGCAGCGTGGCGGGAAGACCGCCATTCACCGAAACTTTGAATAGTTTGGTATAGCGCGGGCTGCTGCTTTCGCGGTTGGAGCGGAAGATCACGTACTTTCCGTCCGGCGTCCAACCTACAGCGAAATCCGCCGCAGGGTGATAGGTGAGGCGCTTGGGAACTCCACCGCTTGCCGGGACGATAAAGACGTCCGTATTGCCGTCGTACTCTCCGGTGAAGGCGATCATGCTGCCATCGGGCGAGAAAACCGGGTCGGTCTCGATGCCGGTCCCGGTTGTGAGGCGAGACGCGTGGCCGCCGCTGCGGTCCACGGTCCACAAATCGCCGGCGTAAGAAAAGACGATCAGGGTGCCGTTGAACGTCGGGCGCTGTAGCAAGGGGTGCGAAGCCTGAGCAGCAGCGATGAGCGGGCAAAGCGCGGCGAAAATCACGGCGAGAATTGGACGAAGCAGGCGCATCTCTTCAACCTCCAGTACAAATAGCCGGGTAATAGTATGCCAATTCGTAGAGGTTTTGTTTGGGAATCAGGCTGGCGGGAATGCAATGTCCCGCTTTCTCCAGCCGAGGCGCGGCAATTCAGACTAATCGTTGAAGTTGCCGTCACCGGTGTTGGCGAAACGCCGTCTCGGTTAGTTACCTGTGCCCGATAGCGAGATTGATTGAGGACTGCTCAGCGCGTTGTCGGTAATCTTCACGCTGCCGGTGTTATTCCCCTTCACTGTTGGCTTAAATGTGACGTTGATCGAGCAACTCGCGCCGGCTGCGACGGTGCCGTTGTTACTGCAAGTGGTGCCGCTTCCGCTGACCAGGGCGAAATTGCCGCTGACCGTTAGAGTTCCCAGTGTGAGTGGTGTGTTTCCGGTGTTCGTCAATGTCACCGTCTTAGCCGCGCTGGTGGTGCCTACCTTTTGCGTAGCAAAACTAAGATTGTTAGCGCTCAAGCTCGCTTGTGGGTTGATCACTGTAAGGCTAAGCGGGATCAATTGCGGGCTTCCTGCCGCGTTGTCAGTAATCGCGATGGTGGCGGTCGAGGCCGTCGGGCTGAAAATCTTCGAAGAATCCAAGAAGCCCACGGCAATCGTGCAGGTCTTCCCGGGCTGTAATGTGCCGGGCATCGAAGGAATATATGGGAGACAGACTGTGATTTCGCCAAAGTCGGCGATGGCGTTGCCGGGCGTGGTGATCTTTACGCTCGAGATCGTAATCGGAGTTGTGCCGGTGTTGGTCAACGTGACGAACTGGACGCCGATCTGATCGTAATAGACTGTGCCGAAGTTCAGACTTGTCGGTGAAATCTTGAGCGTCGAGCTGATCGCGTTGACGGTCTGTGAAACGCCGGCGGAGGTGCTGCCGGTGAAGTTGCCATCGCCGGCGTAGGAGGCGGTGAGCGTGGGTGAACCCGTCGACGTGAACGTGATGGTGCAGCTTCCCGCGCCGGAACTGAGAGTTCCCGAACAACTCCCACCGGTGCTGGCAGTGACGGTGACAGTGCCGGTCGGAGTACCGCTGCCAGTTACTTTGAACGAGATCGTAACAGCCTGATTGACGGTAGACGGATTCGGAGTGTTCGAAGTAATTGTGGTTGTGCTGCCGGCCTTGGTTGCCGAGGTCGATTGGGTTTTTGAGGCAGCAGCGCTGTAGTTTGCGTTACCGGATTGAGACGCTAGCAACGAGCACGTGCCGGAGCCGGCGGTCATCGTGACGACTGCACCCGAGATCGTGCAGGCACCGGATGAAGTGACCGTCACCGCTAGTCCTGAGCTGGCGGATGCAGCCACTGTGAACGTGCTGCCAAAAGCGGCTGAGGTTGGAGCGCCGGTAAACGTAATCGTCTGCGTAGCCAGTGCTGCGGCGACAGTGTGCACCACGTTGGTCGCGGCGCTGAAGTTTCCGTTGCCGGCCTGAGACGCGGTCAGCGTGCAAGTGCCGGTTCCGCTGGTCATGGTCACGGTGCCGCTGGAGATCGAGCAGGACCCTGTCGCCGCGATGGTGACGGTGAGACCTGACGTGGACGTCGCGGTGGCGGTGAAGGTCGTGTTGTAAACAGCCGAGGCCGGAGAAGCTGGGAACGTAATTGTCTGGCTGGCCAAGACGGCGGCAACAGTGTGCACAACATTGGTGGCAGGACCGAAGTTCGAATTGCCGATCTGAGACGCGGTTAGCGTGCAAGTGCCGGTACCGCTGGTCATGGTCACCGTACCACTGGAGATCGAGCAGGATCCCGTGGCCGCGATGGTGACGGGGAGACCTGAAGACGACGTGGCGGTGGCCGTGAAAGTAGCGTTGTAAACAGCAGAAGCCGGAGAAGTTGGGAACGTAATTGTCTGGCTGGCCAATGCGGCGGCAACAGTGTGCACAACGTTTGTAGCAGGACCGAAGCTTCCGTTGCCGGCCTGAGACGCGGTCAGCGTGCAAGTGCCGGTTCCGCTGGTCATGGTCACGGTGCCACTGGAAATCGTGCAGACTCCCGTGGCCGCGATGGTGACGGGGAGACCTGAAGACGATGTCGCGGTGGCCGTGAAGGTCGTGTTGTAAACAGCCGAGGCCGGAGAAGCTGGGAATGTAATTGTCTGGCTGGCCTCGTTCACCGTAAGAGTGTAGCTCTGCGTCACATGACCGGAGCTGTTTGTCGCAGTGAAGCTAATGGTGACGCTACCGCTGGTGCCGGGTGCAGGCGTGCCGCCGACGATGCCGGTCAGCATGTTGATGGTTAGTCCGCTCGGCAACGTGCCCATTTCGGTCAGCGTTGGAGCCGGGTAGCCGGTGGGCAGGGCTTGGAACGTTCCGCCCGATCCGACGGTGAAGTTGATTGTGGTGCCGGTGATCGAGCATCCCGTCAGGCATGCCGCGGTAATCGCCGGTGTGCTCGGTGTGGGAGGCTGCACAACGGGATTGGTCCCTGCCACGGTCGGAGGGAAAGCGACGACCACGTCGTTGAACTGTTTGGTTGATCCGCCGATTCCGGAGTCCACCTGCTGCAGTGGA